>Ga0126342_10001517_pt1 | contig 32921 bp, 29 predicted proteins | sample Cyp1metagenome_FD_92528 | JGI IMG/M metagenome (GOLD analysis project Ga0126342, IMG submission 92528) | Coral microbial communities from Lord Howe Island, Old Settlement Bay, Australia - Cyphastrea 1 metagenome | ecosystem: Host-associated > Invertebrates > Cnidaria > Coral ...
ATATATATATATATACATAGATTCGATCATGAACCATTCCAAAGTTCTTTGAAGCCTGCAACTTGGACCCTCAATGCGCACACAAAGAAAGCGCTGGCCACGTGCATGACTGACATCACTCCTGATCAGTTCTTCTAGTTAAGGGATCCCACCTGCACTTTCTAAAGCGCTCGTCAACCTCCTGGAAACGTAGAAAACCAACGAAACCAATTATTTTTTATATTATATTGTTTTTTCTAAATTTCCCTGAGCTCCCGATCTTTTTTTTGTGAGGATCATTCTGAGGCTCCTCCGCAACCGCCAGCTCCTGCTTTGGACATGCCACATCTCACAGGCGTGGTTGAACGAGACTGGGGGAGGTCAATAATGAACAAATCCAGCAACCGGGTTAAACCACCTTTGATGATTCGGTGATGGCCATGATTATGAGATGGTTATGAACATTCATTTTTCATTTTTCATTTCATTTCCGGCGTTCGAAGGGTCTATCCCTTGCAGCCCATTGGCGTGCAGCAAATTAGAGGTCCTGAAAATCAGGGAGCCAGTTAGCCCCTTGCCTGATGACCTCACTGGCCTGTTCGGCTGAAGAGATCCACTCGTCCAGCGCTACATTAGCAGGTGCCTCTGTACGGCATTGGCCCTTACTAACAAGCCGACTGAATTGCTGCGCAAATGCATTCGCAAGTGCGCGACAAAATTGTGGTGGGTACTCTTTATGTCGCGCAGTTTTAAACTGCCCACTTGCATCTTGTCCGATAGCAGCTGCTGTGGGTTTTACCACGTCACTCAACACCTCTGCATAGATGTCTTTGTGAAAAAATGGCATGTCCAACACCAGCAGCCCCGTGGGCTTAACTGCGGTGGCCCCCCAACGAAACTGTGCAACGTGGTGGAGCTTCAAAGTTGGCAATTGGAGCAGGAGTTGGATGAGTGGGCTCGTCCATATGCTTGGGCGGTTGGGATCGAAGGGAGTGGCAGGATGTTCAGCTACAAACATCTCTCCCTGAGCAATATGCACACAGAGGGCCCACGCGCATTGCAGGAAAAACGCGCTCCCAACAGCGCACTGACGTAACTCACGCATGTTCAGCGCCTCCAAGCCGAAGAGGCGCTCTGCTGATCTCAGGGGTCTTGGCCACTTGCCCGTACCAACAGGAGCTTCAGTGAATCTAGCTTCGCTAAATGTTTCACACGGTGGGCCACACAAAGTGGCACTCACACGCCCTGAAAGGTACAATGTCGTCAATGTCTCCCATGACACTGTCCCTTGCATCAAATTGCCAAACTCTAAGGAAACTGCTGTATCCAGTGAGAGAATAACAACTTTCCATCTGCTCCTGTCTGCAAATTGCTTCAGCGCCGAGTGAAAATCACCAAACCGTCTGCGCCCGCTAAAGAGGTGAACGACAAGGAATATTGGCATCTCCTCAATAACCCTGTATCGAGGGCAGCGAACATCAGCTGGCAGGTCAACAAACCTACATTCCCGCACTTGCTTCAGCCACTGAGCTTGATCTCCAAAAAGTCTTTTGACGTGCTGCTGCACTCGTGAACCACTTGTAGGGTGCTTTATGGCATCAATTGGAGCTCGAGGTGGCCGGTGTGGGACCGGTTCAGTTGTTTCAGCGCAATGTTTCAACCCGCTTTCCAGAAAAACAATCCGTGCCAGGATTTGGTAACGGGGAAGTTCAGTGGCAAATTGTGCATACAATTCATCAACAACTTTCTCAGCCTCTCCGTCCCAAAACTCAGCAATAATATCTGGAAGCCAGTGCGTGCCCCAGGCTAAAAAGACAAATGCAAGCCAGTTATCCCAATCCGTGTTGTTCTCCCCAAAATCAATGCACAAAATCTGAATCCAAGCATCAATCAACTGCTGCTGATCTTCTGCAGTGGCTCCCAGCGGATAATGTTGCTGGAACCAATTTTGGGTAGCTTCTGTAAGAGCATCCCCAATTCTGGCTCCTCTTTCCTGTGCATCAAGTGGTTCGCTACAATACGAAGTTGGTCCTTGCAACTGTCAAGTTCAATCTGCCATTGCTGTCTCTGCTTGGATAACTGCGTAGTGGGATCATTCTGAGGTCCATGTGTCTGCAGAAATTCTCGCCGCGCCAGACCGAGCACTTCCTTAGGCACCCTCACCGCCTCATACTCAACCACTCTGCCTTGTGAAGCAAGTGCTTGGAAACACGGGTTATACCCTAGCTTCTTTGAGATATAGGCAAGGTGTTGTTGAAGCCTTTGAGTTGTCCAACAGTAGCGGCCACAGTGCTGGCAAGTGGCTCCCTGCAAATATTGATGCTCAATGGAAAACAGATGATGTTTGCGTCTTTGGTGCGCCAAAAGCCCTCGACGAGTAGCAAAGGCGGCGCCACAAAAGCATTTGTGATCTCCTGCTTCCCACTGCGTTTCAAACGGATCCAGAGAAAAGCTTGCTCCTGCCTGTCGCAAAACTGCAAAGCACTTCTTATGCCAAGCAACGACATCTGTCATCATCTTTTCTTGAAATTGGTGTTTGCGCGCAACTGCTTTCACCTGCGATTTCCAGCGGACACCTGGTGTTTGCCATGAGTCAATGAGCACTGTCAAATCATTTTGCCATCCATCCGGCAATCCTGTGGGTGTGACTGCACTCATCCAGTGTAGATCAGCCTTTAAACCTGCCAGCCATGAGTTTTCAACCATGGTGTCTTCCAAATGAATGGCATTTTGAAGGAAAAAGGGGCCGACTGCAAACACCCGCTGTGCATAAAGCAACCTATCCACAGCCAGGCGTGCCCGAGGGTCTAAGACTTGCCCGGCAGCAAGCACCTGTGCATGAGGTTGCATCCACTGGTCAATAGGCCAATGTAAAACCCTTTTCAACAACTTAGCATAGAAACTCGTGAGTCTCTGCAGAAGTTTCGGCGTCAAAGTAGGCCATGCTCCTAAACCAAAGAAAAGTTTGGATGATATTAGAGCTTGAAACAATCTTAGGCGCACATTGGTGGGAAGGTGGCGGTTGGTAAGCAGTGGACGGCCAAGGTGAGAAAAGGCCGATGCCGCCAATCCGATGCGTGCAGAAAGCTCTGCTTCCAACCCATGATCTGATGTCATGACCGTGCCTAAGTGCTTATACCGCGGGACAAAATGCAACCAAGCTTTTGCACCATCTGCAAATTCACACTCAACTCCTGGGGTAGGGATCAATTGATATTGGGTGCGAAGGCTGCTTGCCCCTGGTCCTCGGAAAGAAACTATTGCATTAGTCTTGCCTAGTGCAAAGTTCAAGAGGAAACCCTTGGTGTGCAACAACTCTCGCACTGTACACAAAAGATCAAGAAGCAGCGGCACAAGGTCTTGTGGCTGATCCGTCGCCAAAGGTATGGCAACGTCATCAGCCCATAGGACACTCGGGAATGCATCATCCAAAGTTGGTAACACAGGCAAATGAACTCGATGGTCAATGATCCAAAGGTCAATTCCTTTTGCGACATCGGCCATGAGGATATGAAAAATAATGTCAGCGAGGGGGCTGCCAGGCCGCGTGCCTCGATGTGTGTGGAGATACTGGTGATTCGGGAGAGAACACCAAGTTTCCGCATGGATATCACAGACCAATCTCACCAACGAGTCAGGCGCTCCTAGCTCAGCGAGCAATCCAGGTAGCTGACAAGCTGCTTCAATCTGCTGAACCGGGTGACCTGTCTGAAGAAGGGTCTGCAAAACTGCATCCAAATGTGCCGATGCTGAAATGCCAGTAACCAGCTCTCGCACTAAATGATGGAAGGCATTTGACAAATCGAGGAAGAGAACCGCACTACTAACTCCTCTACTGTCTGCCATCCTACCAAAAAGGCGCAAAGCTTGGGATCCAAACATGACTTGCTGTCCTCGAAACCCTCCTAATTGCCCTGGCGATCTAGCTGGCTCTAGATATGCCATAACTTGTTGGCGCAGCACAGAATGCGTTCGTTTGGCCATGTTGCCTAAAAGGAGAATACCACGAAACTGTTTGGCTGTAGTTGGAGCCAGACACTTCGGGATGATAGCGACTGGCCCTCCTTTATATTGTAAAGGTTCTGTTTGCCAAACGAACTCTTTGATAAGAAGATCATGGTATGTCCCAGCCAATGAGCTTGCTCCATGGTGGAACAACTCAGACGGCAAAGGGTCATCACCTGTGGCTTTGCCTGCCGGCGTTCTCCGAAAGGCATCTTCAAGTGCAAAGAGTGAGGGCAGCTCTGACAATGTAAGTGCACGTGGGGCATCAAATAAGTTGCGTGTTTGACGTGCCACACAGACTTCGAGAAGCTCTGGTAGGGTGGTGGAAGTGCCCACTTCCAACTGCCCGAAGTGAGGCAACCATTGATCTTCTAACCCTTCAAGCTGGAATGGGGGTGTCGTCATTTTACGCTGCCGGAACTTGGGCAGTGACCGTCTGACTACACTCCATAACTTCTTAACTTCTTTAGGGCCAAGATAATCAGAGCCTTCATGCAGCAGGTGGTCATAGAAAAGAGTGTCATCCCTACGCAATGCCTTGACAACTTGTCTACCCAAGGTGCGAAAACAATGATACGCTATCGCAATCAATTGATCGTGCTGACGAAGCAAGCTGTCATAACCAGAAGAGAGATCACCCAAATCCACTTCCACTACAGCATGCCGCCAGCAGGCAAACCACATGCCCAATAAGGTCTGCCGTTGGAGCTTACCATGTTGAGCAAGAACATTACGTGCATCTCGTTTCTGTCTGACAAGTTCCCATGTCTCTGCAGTCATGGTGACCTTTAGTGGTCGTGCGGCCTTTTTGGTTTGCGCGCCCCAGAACCAGTCTACAAGGTCTTCTTGGATCATTCTTGCATGCGTGTGAACATCAATGGTCCAATCATAAGGTTGCAAAGGCGGCATGGCAAGCTGCTCAATATCCGCTAGATGAAGCTTTGATGGTTTAACAAAACGTTCAGCTGGCAAAATAAGGGCCTGTCGTGTAAAGTGAACAACTGCAGCTCTGTGGTCCTCTTTCGCAAGCCCCACATCAATGTCAGTGCTGATCCAAGAATGACAAAACTCATAGTGCCAATCAACTGGTAGCCCAACAAAGTCGTTGCGGCACCAGGTGCCCGTGGGATGCAGCCAAGTCCCGCCATCGCCAGTGTGGCAACATTGGAACGTGGCCGGGAGGAACAACCCCTGCGATCGCACAAACTGGACAAATCCATCCTCTTTCCCAGTGTGCTTCTCGGCTTGGTGTGGCCCAATATGTTGGCAGGGTTCGCCTCCGATCCGAGCATTTGCATCAACTAAAAGAATCCTAGGCCACATTGCATACCGATCCGGGATGGTTGAGGCAAGAGTTTCCCACCAAATTACAATTTCTGCGTCCGTGGCTCCAGAATGAGGCGCATGTCCTGCAATGACAATGGCCTTAAACAGGGAGGTCTTTAACCGCAGGATCAGGTAACGTGGCGCTGATGCCACAACAACTGCATCTTCCTGGCCAAAGAACACTTTTTGAACCTCATGCTGCTTTCGGACTGTACCAATTGGTCGATTCCTGGCAAGTCCGATCATGATCCCAAAATGACCAGCTGTAGTGGCAGCTGAACGGTACAACCAGAATCGTGGATCATGGGTAGAGGTCAGCCTTTTCAGACGTGTCTCTTGAAATGCAAAAAGGTGGATATTTGCTTCATCAAATTGTCGCAGGATACAATCTTGTCTAGCCGGCCCATTTGCAGCTTGCCACTTGTCCTGCTGAGGCATGAGAGAGAGCACATTGCATGTAGCAACATAAAGCGTCAATTCTCCAATCATGGCGGGATCTTCTTGCAAGGGAGCATTTTGCTGGATAGGAAGATCCTGAGAGTTCTGAAGTGGCACCGCAGTAGGAGCAGCTGGCAGAGACAGGTGGGTACCATTCCAACGAATATCCTGCCTAAACAAAAACCAGATCCATTCTGCAAGGTGCACAAACTTGGAATGAGTAACATGTGTCAACCAGTCCCTGAGGTCATGTAGTGGCGCATTCAAAGCGGCCTGGTGTGCTAGGGTGTCTACCAATTCATGGCCAGGTTCTCCACAGTGCGCTTTGACATGCTGGTATCGGATCGCTATCTGATACCGGAACTCAATCGCTTTGTGGATACTGCGTAACAACCGGCCAAACTTAGGTTCAGAGAAGGCATTCCACTTTCCTGATGTTTGATTTCCTGCAGTGACTGAATCATAACAAAAGGTAAGGTCGACCTCATGCGTACCATTGACAACATGGAGAAGCTTAAGAATGTCAAAAGCAAATTTGGATGCGATGATGCTGGCCGCTAACTCTGCACTATATGATGTGGAGTTGCCAGGCAACCGCGTTGAGAGTGCTCCTGCAAAATACCAAATACCTTCAGATTCCACAAAGGCAGCGACTGCCGCACCAGCACTTGCACCATGCTCCGAAGAAACATGCGAGCCATCCAGATACAGTCGCAGTCTCTGCCCACCCATCGCAGGATCCCACCAGTGTTTAGTCCAATCCAAACTGCATGGGAGAAATGGGAAATGTTCAGGGAGATCAAACTGCGGAAGAAAGAAATGCGCATCAAGCCAATCAAACACACGGAATACTTCTGCAAAGTCGATTTTCGTGCATTGAGCTGCGAGCTTACGCTGATCCATCCAAAAGCTGATGCACGAGCCAACTTGCAGATCAGGCCACTCGTCGCTCTGGCGGACTCGTCCTTGAATAAAGACATCAACAGCTGCAGCAATCATCGGGCCTGGTCTACCTTGTAGCTCCGACCAAAGAAGACTTACAGCTGTCTCTGGTTTAGCCAAAATAGCTACGTGCTGGAAAGACCTCTCCTCACCTGTGTCCAATACTCCTTCGAGAACAACCGCAACATCAGTTGGCGAGGAGGTTTGAACAACCAGAAAACAAGCTTCATCAAGGCCGTCATCGGCTTTGCAGCATGGTCCCATAGTCTCAACTGCATAGACGAAGCAAGTCATTTCAGAGGTAAGATCGCTCCATAAACCTTCAGCTGCTTTGGCAAGACAGCTGTTTGAGGGCACAACTATATGGCGATGTTGGCGGCAACGTTTGCGGTCATCATTCAGGAACCAACTAATCAGGCGTAGTTGGGCAGATTTGTCGAATCTTCTGGAAGTTTGGCTCCCTGGCTGTGGCACAATCCGTGGCCGAGTCTGCAAGAGACTATGCTCATCTGCGCCTGGCCATGGGGGCAAAGGGGGCGGTGTCCAATCATGTGGCAAATAAGGCCGAGTAATTGCAACATAGACATTATCCCCATCCCTAACAGGGAGAAAACTGCCTTCAGTCACTGCCAACTGCCCTGTGCGCAGTTGACACTGTGCACCTTGAAGATAGCAATCCCTGTCGTAACCTGTGCCTTGCAGAATGTCTCTTGGCTTCGCACGTTCGCCAACTGTGACCACAAGACGAAAAGGGGAACCTTGATGCAGAGCAGCATCCCTAATCGTAACCAAAGGAGAGGACATGACTTCCAGCGCATGTTGAACAAGCAAAATATGGCCAGCAACCCCAGGCTCCAACCAATCAGGCGAAGGGGTGATGACTATGATATCTACCGAGTGAGTCGAGTCAAAGACATCATTCCATATCTGCTGGAGTGACCGCTGCCACTGCGTGAAATCATCAGAAAGGCTTGCTCTGCGACTGTGCAAACATCGACCCAAACCTGTACCTGGCGACACAAACCATGTCAGAAACACCACCGTTCGTGTACTTCCTTCCCATGGGAGGGCCGCTTGGTCCCAGATTGCCTTGAGATCTTGCACCCATTCTGGTTGCAAGGAGATTAATGGCATGGCAGGATCAAAAGTCGGTGCATGAACATTGAATTGAAAGCAGTTTCCAGAGGTTTGCATCAATGATAAATCTTCAAAGTGCAGTTGCTCAATACTTTGTTCAATCTGTTCCTCTTCTGGTGGTTCAATACGGACTCGCAAACTCAGTCCTGACCACACGTCAAACCAGTCGTGATGTGGCAAAATGGTGCGGCCCACAATCCCACTACATCGACGTCCAGCACAAATATGTGCAATGTCCATAGTACGAATAAGGGCTGGCAGATTAAGACGTCTTTCAACTGAGAAGGCACCTTGGATAATTCCGTCATTGGCACGCCCTGCCAACAGTGCTGTCAGTATGACTCCTGCAAACCTCTGACCCTGAGCTTGTTCCAGCAACACATGACACATAGCTCTCTGCACTCGAAATTGCGGAGGTCGGGGCTGTACAATGTGAATTGAGAAGGGTATTGATCGATCCATGTGATCTGCCCAGGCATTTCTCAAATCACCGATCCATGTGGCTGCATGCCCAAATAACCTCACTGTTCGAGGTTGTCGACAGGCCGGTCTCTGCTGATGGTGGATGAACCAAGTGGTTACAGTCATGGAACGAGAATCATCCCAAGGATCCAGCTCACCATGGGTATGTAAAATCTCACCTAACTGAAAACTCCATTCTTCAGCACCATCATGATAAGGTCGCGGGTGTGGCGGCAGATTGGAAGCCGGCAGGCTCATGGCGAGGTCATCTGGCTCATTAAACGGAGCTGGTTTGCAAGATACCACAGCTCGGCAGACCACGGCATTTGTCTGATGTAAGCTAAACCCGTCAGCAATCTGATCCGTGAACAGATCCACATTCTGCTCAGAAATCATAACACCAATGTGGCTTCCAGGTTGAAGCAAAACATGTTCACCAGGCAAGTAAGTGTGACCATTGAATTGCACCAGGGCAGGTCTATGTGAGTGCTCATCTGGGACTGCAAGTCTAAGGATCTCACGTACTGCAACACGTGACCGGAAAACATGCCCAAATCTTCGTTGGCGCAAGCGGAGTTCATTGTTACCGTGCAAAGTAACCAAAACAGCGCAAGCATTTATGTCTAGGCCTTGCGTAACCAGCACTTGCACAATCGGTTGAGCATGGTGAGGTTCAGTCATGAGGTAAGGCAAGACATGAATATCATTCATGACTCCACGCAAAATCCTGTCACGCCATGGGAATATAAGCTCCGTCCTCCACATAAGAGTGTCTGAAGAGAGTAAAACCCGATGCGGCTGACTACAGTGGAAGTCTGGGTGCGTGTTGAGATACCAAACCTGAACGGGTAGGACTGGTCAAACTTCAATGTCCTCAACAATATGATGACGGTCATAAAGTGACTCCAACGACAGAATCCAGTCTGGCTGCCGATCCATAGGCAATTCAAGTTGAAATGGAATGCGTTCACTTTCATTTTGTGCTGCTGGCAAGAATGAAGGATCTGGTGGCCTAACAAAAATCTCAGTCAGTCTTGACCTCTGAAGAACTTCTCGTAGTTGGCTGCTGCTCATGGCTAACAACTGTGCTATGGCAACTGGTTCACCACGGCTGACCAAAAGCCGAAATGCATGACCCATATGCACGTTCAATATGGTGTGGCTTGCAATTGGTATTCGTCCAAACCATAGAGTACAGTGATTTCTACGGTCGGGCGGCGTGCAGTCAGACAGCAGGTTCAGAAAGCGCAGAAGACTTTCAAGGTCTAATTGTTGAGGCAACACTACTGCAAAGGTGTGTGGTGACCGTTCAATATCCGGATCAGTGTCATAAACCGAGAGAACAGAGGATCTGAACTCTGGCATGGCATGCTGTGTGACAATGAGCTGCGCAATGATTCCTGAAGCAGCGTCTTCCGGCAGTGGGTGTACAATGGCAAAACTGATATCTTCCTGACCCTCCAGCTTGTCTTGCCACGTATTGACAAGTGCTTGGTGCCATACAAGAAAGTCCTCATACAAGAGCGTGATCCTTGGATGATGGCATCTAGTGAAGGATCTGTGATTCAAAAACCAGCTTTCGACCCTTTGCACATTTCCACTGGCAATAGGAGAGGCCGCTTGTGCATCTGTAAACCTTTCCCAAAGATCTCTAATGCTTTCTGGCTGCGCATCTATGGATCGAGGGTCAGGGATGAGATGCATCGGGGGTTCCATTTGCTCAGCGTCTCGATGTGCCGCTACAGCTTCCAGAAATTCATCTGTGAAACTACACAATGGTTGGATTTCATCGGCATCAGCAGAAAACTTCTGAAGGCATGTTTTACCGAGAATGTCTCTTGTTTGCATTAAGTTGGTGACATCAGAAAGTGGCTGAAGGGGCTCATTGGTATGGTCACTCGGCGTTGGACTGGCTACTCGCTCGGGCAAGACCTTGATGATGATACCCATGCCATTCCTGGTTTCAAAGACATGGTCCTCTTCTTTCACTTCCGGATGGGTCCAGACTAATCGAGAGAATGGCAAATTCGCAAAGAAGGAATTCGCATCTGAGAGATCCTGAACTGTACAATGTCGGGGCAAGACTGTTGCATACCTCACCACAACACTACGCTGAAGAGGATCTACAAACTCAAGAGAAAGCAAGGTGGAAGACAAGGCAGTAGAACGTTTAGTGAGCAGGATGTGGGCGATATGCTCCTCTACATCAGCTCGAGGCGTACGCGGCTGCACTAAATCTAGAAAAATTTGCTCCTCTTTTGCAATGTAGTACCTCCACGGTTGCAGGATGTCTTCATACCATTCCGATGGGTCTCCGCCCAAAATGGCTATTTTCGGCTCATGACATGTCTTACGGTCCTGATGGTCCAACAGCCACGTGTAGACCGAGACAAGGAATTCGTCTTGTTGCGCTATATTGCATTGGACTTCATGCTGTTCTACAATTCTCTGCAGATCAATGATCCAGTCTTCAGGTATAACCGACTCACCACTGTCAGAGGTCGGAGAGATATTCGTACCATGTGTTGTCAGAAGCACTGTGCTATGTTGCATGGCTTGAAAAGAATCATTCTCGACCTCCAGTTGTTCCAAGTGTGGTGTTGCAAGAGCACGCACTTCATCTTGGTCCAAAAGAGAAGGTGAATAACCTGCAGCAGCTTCATGTTCAGCAGTGAAATGCAAAATTTCCTCATCATTAAATCCACTTTGGGTCCATCTGACCATTTGCAGAGTGGAGCAAACAAATCGATCAGTTGGTGGAAGAGCAATTCTGATGTGATCACCATGTGAAAATCGCTTTGATTCCACATCCGTGTCTGGCCATCGCACCCCATCATACCAGACAAAGCATCTGTCGTTTTCGCGCGCACAGTAGAGCTCCACATCGGCCATGAGGAGAACTGCATCACGATCACACCATTCGGGTGTAACTTGAACAAATCGTTGTGTCGTTGGGCCCAATCGGAAGGAAGACTCAGATGGATGTGCATGAAACTCCAAATCAAAGAGTACTAACCTAGCCGTATGCCCAATGGCAATGTCAGGCAAAAGATGCACAATGATGGGAATTGCGTCGGGTGGTATCCAGAAAGCTCAGTGTTAATTTCATAAGCATCAACCACATTGATCGGCGTAGTGGAAAAATGGAGGGCAATCTCGGCAATCATACGGTCATAATCACTCCAATCCAGCAGAGCTCGAATTGGTGGGTCCATCAAATGAAACATAATAACCTCCTGTCTTCCCTGCGTGGAACTCGGAGGCCTTACATCGGAGTTCGACGACATGCTATCTGGGTTGGTGTCAGAGCTTCCTGCTTCATCTGAAGCTCCGCCTTGCAGTTCCTGATCGGTTGGTGCGGCCTGGCCTTCATTGAAGGCAGTGAGCCTGATCACTTCTTGATCGGAAAAGGTCGAATGTTTCATTTGGGAAAATTGTACCATGTATGTTTCATCACCATGACACAAATGTTCCTCAGGCGGGCAAAATTGCTCAGCTTCTGGAACTGTTGGAAATTCTACTTGGAAAAAAAAATCATTCATGTCATCATGCAAAGATCGGCTCAACACGGCCATTTCTGACAGCGGAGCCTGATCTTTCTTATTCCTTACTCTCTGCTTACTCCAAGGTTTTTCATCCCAATTTTGAATTGATTTCTCCAGCAACCGAATGCGGCACATTTCCAAACTGTCATCTATTCCAATCCACACATCAATCTGATCATCAAACTTGACCTGCAACTTTTTGGTAGGCCCAGAATGTGGTCTATGAGATGGCATCCATGGAAACGGAAATGGAAAGTTCCTACAAATCGGTGTGCAACAAAAGTCATTATAGAGATTCTTTGACACCTCCCATTGCAAGCACAACGCATCTGAAACTGCTTTGAACTCACTCACAAATCTCGGTTCACCGCATACCGAGTGCTTCATAGGGAGAAATGGTTGAAAGGGGTTGTCCGTACAACTACATGCTGCATCAGTCACCGCAAATGAAGACCAATAGGCATCAGTAGGAGTACCTAAAGCGGACTCAAGCTCGGCCTCATGCCTAGGATTGCATTCAACTCCTAAGACACGGCCATGCTTCAGGAGGAGGCTTTGCCAACACCACCAAACGGCTCCAAAGATCTTTGTCTTTTTGGCGGTTTGTCTCCCGTAGGGGACGAGTCGTCGGGAATCTCCTCGACTTTCTGTGGCTCGATGTCGAGACCTAAAGAGCTGGCACAATTTCTCAGCACCGCCTGAAGGCTCTGTCTCATTGCCTCTTCCTCCTTGTCTGCTGTCTCTTCGGGTTGGTCTTCGGTCTCCACTGTTGGAACTGCCGGGGGAGTTGCTGGAGCAGATGCTCCTCCAGCTGCATGGCTCAGTTGTTGAATGATCCGGCTTGTAGCCGTGATCTCGCTTCTGGCTTTCCCCGCTTGTTCCGTCAGGAAAGCTTGGTGTTTTCTGTAGTCCTCTAACTGTTGTTCCCAAATCTGAACTCCCGCCGCCATATGCTTCATCCATAAAGCGCGGTGAGCACGACGATGGTCTGTATCCTCGCTGAGGTGATCTTTGACCTTGCCCAAATAGGTACTTGCTTGATGTAAGTTCTTGATGCCTTTCCTTCCGTAATCCTTTTCTGCTTTCTCGACAAGGATACGTGTTTCTTCCGGCATCAAACTTGGATCGGGGTACGCTCTGCGCAAAGCATCTACCCATTCTTGGTTCTGAGCAAGGAGATTTGAGGAACCTGCAGCTGCAAAAGGATTCGGGGATAAGGTCGTCGAGGGAGTAAATGCAGAAGTGTCCATGGTGGCCCAAGGGGCAAAGCTCTTCGTCTCTGCCTGAAAGGGTGAAGCCTGGTCGCTTTGCTTGGATTGACCTTTCCCCTTCTTTCCTTTCTTCCCTTTCATATTTCCTTTCGTCTTGGTTGGCATCTGAGAAGCAGAGGCCTGGCTTGTATATGTAGTGTCCTCTGCACCATAGTTGTATCTGGTCGACGACCGGCTTGTTGAACGCGATCGATTGTCCTCCCAGTTGTTCCAATCGTCCCAAGAATAAGCATGCCAGCCATATGACTCTTGCTGCTTGGGATTCTTGGATTTGGGCTGTGTGGAATGCCTCGTCCCTCTGGTCCATGGTGCATAACACACAGCACATTCTGTAGACCACTTTTTGTTGATGCGTCCACACTGACATTTCCACGGAAAATACTCCATGTTCGGATCGTTGGAATAATCCATGTCCATTGCTTTGGTGATTCGATGTAGGAAACTTGGATCTCGACTGTGGTGCCGAGCTAGCACCTTGCGCACTCTGAGGAGTGCTGGTTTGCTCAAGGCTATAAAGCCTTTTTTGTGCAGGAACCAATTCCTGCGGGCTTTTGCCCTGTCTCTGCGCGCCTTTCGGCGGATGGTATTCAGCGAAATTCTGCACGAAGATAAAAATCGAAATCAGCGGCAAAAGCAAAATACGCATAAATTCAATCAACCGTCAGAATCCAAATGGAATAGTCTACAGGAAAATCAACTGCAGCAAATCCTAAATGAATCCAATAACGTATAGATGACAAATGCAATCCTCAGGCGTTTGGCACACCTGCAGAGGCCCAGAAGTAAATGAGGAGAAGAACGTCCAGGCAAACCAATACCAACGCTTCAAGCTCAAATAAATCCAGTCACAAATGTACCAAAATAGGCCAAATTGCACCTAAAAGATAATTGCCAAAATGTAACACACCAGTGGCCAAGTTAATGACAGCAGAGGTGGAAACCAAAGGAATTCCCAACACAGGGAGCCGCACAGCGAAGGAAAGTCCCGCGGGTCAATGGCACAACCCGCTTAGGTCGAACAAGCTAGCGAGGGGCGCTTGAACCAACCTTGGTTATGAACATTTATGAACAAATTTCAAGGTGCTTTGACACATTTAGTGTTTGAGAGAGAGAGAGAGAGAGAGCGAGAGAGAGCGAGAGCTGTTTTCCATCCGGCCGCTGGCCTCAGGCATTGATGACACAGGCACTGGCTTGATGGCAGCTCGATTTGGTGCCGGTAAACAAAAATCTGATTTGCTGGAGAACTTGGGGAAAAAATGCCAGCAGAATCCTGATGTGTCTTGCCAGAAAGGGAAGGGTTCTCAGTGGAAACATGCCGTGAACTTTGCCTTTTGTTATATACCAGTTTTACTTTTTTTCAACAGTGGGGAGCTTGAAAGGGACAGTTTTGCACATCGACAGCAACCAAGGCCCAGGTCCAACTGATATCGTTGGGGAGTTACTGTGGCCCCAAATTGTCCTTCCAGAAGATGGGACGGGGTGCGGCCACATTGCCATTTGAAACCCGGCAGCTCAGGGGTGGTATCTGAGGATCTTTGAGATGGGAAAACCTGTGGCAAATCCAGGTTTCGCAATGTTGCAAAACGATGATGTTTGTTTAAGAACGTTTTAGTGGTAATTTAGGAGGCCCAGGTTGAACAAGGTGACAGTCCCACATCTCGGACATTCTCGGACCATTGAAAGTTTGTAATTCCAAAGGTTCTTTGGAGGAGGCTGACAGCTGGAGGTAGGGTCGCAGAGTAAGGACTGGATTCGGACTCGAATGGAGGGCATCATTCATTTCCTACGTGCCTCGGAGCTGGTAGGGACTTATGAATTTTGGGATATTTTGGGTTTAGGCCATAGGGGGTTCTCCAAAAAATATAAAAAATTGGAGATTGACTGTCAACGTATGGCAATTGTAAGGGTGAAAATGACAATAAACCATAGGATATCATGGGGTTTTGGCGTGCCCGGTGTGTACTGTTTCAGACAGACCCATGTTAAGTTTAATTGCTAGGGTTCACCGTACAAGTGGGCAGTGATCAAACGGTCGCAATGAGTCCTACAGGTTCCACACTCTCATTCTACTACTGAAGTAGTGCCACAGTGATGAAAGCCATATGAAATGCCTTGCAGATCCTTGGAGCATCTTGGAGCAATAGACCGGAGAGCAGATTGAGCCTTTTTTGTTTCAAGGGCTAGCGGCTCAAAAGTCACAACCACCCAAAGAATTGGACTTCACCGAAAAACATTAAAAACGGGCATGTATACAACAGCCAACACAGCGAATTGAAACGATTCAATTTGAACCAGCCAGGAATTTGAAAGGGGTCTAGCCAACACGCATGGACGTTCCCAGAGCCAACCGCTAGGCAACGACTTTGAGGGCTTCTTTGACTTTGTGACCCAGCAACGTGTGCCTGACACCGGCTTGATGGAATCTCAGCCGAGATTACAGCAGGGATCCTGGGAGTGGTTGTCAGGTCATGTTTTGACTGGGTTATGACTTATGATTATCCACATCATTTGTTGCGTCCCCAATTTTGTTGGTCGTGCCCCCTGTTTACTATCATTTTATCTAGAAGGCGTCTCATGATTTTGGGATTGAAATGGGGTGACCTTTTCTTGTACAGGCCTGTTTGTCTTATCAGAGCTGAACAGCGCTAAACAGATACAAAAGCGAAGTGATTTCTCGGACAGTTTTCAGACAAGACAGCTGTATATACTTGGACCTACCAGAGCTCCACATTTTTGAAGGCGGGCCTTCTCATTTGACAGGGGGTTGTGTTGCATGGACAGCCTGCCGTCACCTGCAATTGCTTGTCACGAAAGCTTCCTTGCTAGCTGGACTTCGATTGCTTTAGCAATGAATTGGAGGCAGACTGGATACAGCTTCCATGATTTTCATGTCTAACTGGTTTTGGGGTCCCATTGTTGGACATGATGAATCATTTCGAACGTTTACACCCCCCCTCGCCCTCCCACCCCGCTTGGCGCGACCTGTTTTCTCAATTTTAATTAAAACAATGACATGGAAAAGGTCGCACACATCTCTCCTTGCCCAACTAGCTTTTGTCCCCTTTGAGTTTCCTTGCTCGTCACCTCTTCGAACTACAAATGCAGGTGCTTTGTTTCCAATATCTATCAACGTGAAGTCATGTTCCACTTTCCAACTGTATTTATCCACCGGCCACATTGAAGGGGTGAAAACACAGTCAGGGCATTTTCCTTCTTTTCAAGTAGGCTCGGCGCAGTTCGGATGTTCTGGTGTAGTCCGGACCCAAGGTCATGTTCCGCGGCTACTACCACTCCTTTTGGCACGATGACCCTAGTGATCCATCCATGCGCCTGGGTTCTGATGTTGTTGATCAACTAGTTGGGTTTGTGTCCATGTTGAATTTCTTTGCATTATGTCTCCCTTCTTTTCGTGCTTTCCTGTCCTAGCAGCCGAAGAAGCTGTGCTTGTTGGGTTTGGCTTGAGGGACCATGTATAGGAACGCAAGATTTCATGATTGAAGTAAAACACCGTAAAACATGGGTAAGCATCGTAAATCCACAGTTTCCCGTCTAGACGTTTTATCTTCTCGGAGAACAGATCACAGATCTAATGACTTTGGGTCTTGAAGATCGTCCAAAAAAGTGCAAGGCATGATCGGTACAACCGCCGCATTGCTCGGCTGGGCGAGATGAGCAGCGACCTGGGCACCCAGCTCCTATTCGTGCGCTCGAATGTGTCGCACGAGGACATGACATGGTGGCATGTTGTGGCAAGGATGCCCTGGTGAGTTCAGAAACGTTGAGCTTGCAGGAGTTTCTCAGTGAATGAATCAAGAGAGTTCGCAGCCGCAGGAAGTGCTGCAGGTGCCCGAGTTGATGAAGCTGCTCAGGGCCAAGTTCGGCAAGTCCTCCAGGCTGTTGTTGATACTGGAGCCGCTCAGCTGCAGCTGGCAGGAGGGTCCGTGGAGCCACCAGGGTGTCACCCAGCTGAGAGCCCAGGAACCAACAGAAGTTTGTGGGCCCAGCCTTAGTGGATGACGATGACCACGTGATGCTGCACTACCTGAGCATGGATGTGCACAAAAAGAGTCATCCAGACAACGCAATGCCCTATGCTCGAAACTTGGCCGCTTCCAATCCTGTTTGGTCATAAGCATTCACAAATATCACAAATCACCTTGTATGCCGCTGTCATCCGATGTCTGTATGCAGATAAACGATCCACAAGGACCAAACAACTGAAAATTGTGATGCAGTTGGAAGGATGCACTCTGGAATCTGGAAGGCTTGTTTTGCGCGCCTCAACTCGTCCCAATCCCATGCCCAATCCCATCATGCCGAGGACCGGTGGAGTGTGCCCTGGATTGGTGCGCTGAAAAGGTCACCTGCCGACATTTCTCAACTTTCGCAGAAGCCTTTCAGCTAGCTGATCCATACCCAGGTGCAACACGGCAGCTTGAATTGAAACGAACAGATGGATACAGATGGTGCAATACCTGATACGGGACTATACGGGATATTTTTATATATTTTTGCTTAAGAGTCTGCACTGTTGTGACGGATGGTAGGCTTCTTGTAGGTCTTTGTGTGAATATGTTTCTATATGTTTCTGCTTAAGCTTAGCCAGGCAGTCCGGACATGCAAGAGCTGATTTTCTAGAATATCATCTCAGAATGCCGCTGCCTCCCAACCTCGTGCTCTTGATTTGAGAAATTCACACCCTTCATCTTTGAATTTGCTAGTGTGACATGAATCGACCTGCTTGAACGAACACCTTCAGCAGTCCGGAGTTAAACTCACAAAGGGCGTATGTTCCAAATGCATCCAAATGCACCCTGCCCCTCCTGGGCCATGTCACTCTGACATATTTGCGTGATATCCTCACGTGCCTCCATCACTGTTGCGCGAAGCAGGTGGTGAGAGAGGTCTTGGAGGCCTACCAGCCTTTGAAGCAACTAAAGTGCTGGCCACAGTGGAGGAGCGCTAAACCACTTGAGAAGTGCCCCAAGCATCAAAATCTCCATGGGTTCCATGTGGTTACCTGCACTGAGAATTAAGATATATATACCCCTCCTCAAAACAAGCACTATCAGACATACAGTAAGCCTTGCATGACTGACCTTGAGTCAGCATGGGAATTTCAAGATCCAACTTACTGTTGAGTGCGTATGTAAAAAAGATGCGCGCAGGCCACAGGGCAGAAGGCTGTGAACCGAGCAGATTTGTTGGAGACGAGTCGAAACCCGTTTCTTCGCCAGCAACTTGGGACTGCGTGGCCTCCATTTCTGGTATTTTCTGGCCGTGCCAAGGTTTGACTATGAGGCCGACAAGGCCGACAAGGCCGAAGGCATGGTTCTTGATGCGAAGATGCGTGAGCCCAGGACCAGGGCTTGAGCATGTTGAGCCTGAGGGGAATGTTGTCATTTTCTGTGGCTTGAGCGGGAAGCAGGCAGAGAACAAAGAAGGAGAGGCAGAAAGAAACAGGAGAGAGAGAGAGAGAGAGATAGAGTGAACATAGTCACAGTGATGTCACAGTGGCTGTATTCATGTTGTTCTTAGCATTCATATTATAAACATTTATAAACTATATATGTATTATATAGACTATAGACATTTGTATGCGCAGACATTGATCTGCATGCACTATTTTATTTTGGTTCCTCTCATCCATTCTTTGATACCTTCCCCCAAATATTATATAAACATCGCCAATAAGAGTCCAATACTACTGAATCAGGATCATAGGGGGGTGTTGATATAGTTTTTTGATCTATCTGCGTTAACGTCACATGAAGACAGTGCACTATGCATGCGCAACTGAATCATTTTCATACATTTGCGAGATACGTTGAACTCCTCTATGTATTTTGGACATGGTAGAAGCCGTGAAGTATTTTCATGTATTTTCCAGGGATTTTAGGTACTTACTTGAGCAGCCAAGATGATCTGCTTGGTGCAGCCGCAAGCCTCAGGACCGCGAATCACCGCCGTCTCAAGGGATAATTTATGCTGCCAACGTGCGACGTGAAGCCGAGGCTTGAAAATATCTTGACCCATCCTTGGCCCAAATCACCTGCACTAGCCAGCCAGTGGGTTTTGAGCTGAATAATCAAGGCAATCAATCTTGTATTAGTATGTATTAGTCTTATTCATATATATATATATACGCATATATATAATATATATATATATACACATACATACACATACATAACATTATATACAGTCTTGACGTCGATTTCACATGTTCAAGCAAGGCCCACTTGTAGCGAAATGCTCAGATCCTTGAAACTTGGGAGAACTTACAGATTTAGAACAGACATCCGACAGATTAGCAGTTCTGAGATGCAATGACTCCAGCAACTGCAGCACTTTGCCACCCTGATGGGGGCAATGCGCTTGGCAGCTTTGGAAAATCGGCGTGCCACGGAAAGCCTTGGACGAATCGACTTTCATTCCCTTGTTCCGGGAATGACTTCGTAGCCTCAAGAACAGCTGGGACCGAATCATGGTAGCTACTATCCCACTTTAAAATGTGATGCAAAAACTGTAGAGCTGATGATTATAGAATGATGTGGATTCTATGATGTGGTTCTTCGGAAATTCAAGGATGCAGAAGCAAACACATCGTGAAGAAGACCTGTGTTGTATATTGATATTTAAATCTTCGCGGCAGTGCAATTGAGAGAGAAAGATTACTTGTGGACAGCAGATTGCTGCACAGTTCCATGAGTTTTGCCACCTTGCAGGTATGCAGCTCCGCATGCCAGGGCCGAAGCATTTCCTTCGAATAGGGCGGGCCAGCCAAGTTTTTCTCTTGACCTGGTGGCAGATGAACAAATTGACGCCCGAGTGCCCTCATAGCACGCGAAAGCTGTACATTTTTGGCAGGTGACATGCCGTGGGATACCTGAAACCACGGCAGCAACTGTTTCAGTTTTGATTTACTGGTGGTATTCCTACTCAGTTGCCAATCAATGTTAAGATCTCACCATTCAACATGTCAACCTCCGCCCCAAAATAGAGAAATACCCCGATATTGACAGTACTTCACTAATTTTAGGGATGTTTTGGTGAACATGAAATTCGCTGGTAAATGGATGTTATCAAATTCTAGACAGGGTGTAGCCACGCACTTGGATTGTTGGTATTTTTATGGGATTCTACCGATAGGCTTACACCATTCATCACATCAAAAATTAGCCTAGTAGGGGATCAACAAAGCCCCACCCATTGCCGGAGGTTCAGCACCGCAAGATGCTCTCCCATCATGGGCGACACGGAGGTGCTGTTTTTTCGAAATTGGGTATTTCGGAAGCAGTTGCTTCGCGCAGTTCTGCTAGTTTGGCTCTTGTGTACAGTCTCTTGGTGCAGGACAGCATTTGCTTCGACTCTTCTGGATCGCTCCTCTTCAACAGGAGATGCTTGGTGATCGTCACGGGTTCTCCTGAGACGATTTCTATTTTCAAGAGCGCTTGGTTCATCTTGGTTCTACAGTTCTATATGTCAGGATCCAGTTGCCCCCTGCAGGAAGCAGGTGCCGGTGACCGGAAAGTTTCTTCAAGATTGCACCCTTGCCGTGGCCAAAGCCTCAGACTGGCGCATGGCCTGGCCTGAGCCGTCTGATTTGGTCCATGGAAGTTGGGGGGGTCTTTACAACTCAACTCAACTCAACCACTGTGCCACCAATATATGAAAAAATGGAATTATAGATAATAGGAATTAAACCACCTAGGAAGAATCAACATCACTCCAATTCCCAGGTGGTTCACATTTTCATGATTCAAAAAGACTTGCCATCCCTGCAGCATTTCTGAAGATTCAATGTTTTTCCGGAACATCGTCAAAACAAATCAGACACATCTCTTCGGCAATGTCGTGTGCAGCACCTTATCCGCCTAAGCGTCCCAAGCTTTCATCACCTTCAGCCCCTGCTGCGAGTCTGACAACTTCTTCCTTGAGACCAGTTCTGTCTCCTATTTGCTTGGGACACAAAATGACCAAGCGAAAGAAGAGCAGAAAACCAAGGTGGAAGATGAAGACGAGGAGCACATGGAGGGAAAGGTCGAAACAACTGAGAACTCAGACACTTGGCCAGTCATCTCAGTTGAAAGTTTGCTGGCTGCTTCCACGAGTCCTGGCTTTCAAGGCCCTGCACATACAAGCCAGGAACATTTTGCGGCTCCGTTTGCGTGTTGAAGTCCCTTTCAGAAGACGAACAGCATCGGCTTCTTGCGATCCCTGACTCTCTCAGGGAGGAGGTTAGTTTGAGTTTCGCCAACAACTTGACCGCAAGACAGAAGGTGACGTCTTTCAACGGTACAGCTGGAAGCAAGAACGCCTTGTGACCACTCGATGCTGAAGCTGTTCCGGATGCCTGGAGGAAAACGCTTCATACTCCACCTGTACGGCCTGTACGGTTGGACCTTCACATTGGACGAACACCGCAGATCGCAGAGAGCTCTGCCTACGGCAAGTTCTTGAGGGAGATGCGTAGTGCCGCCTTCATCGAAAGTGGCTGCAGTCAAAGACAAGGGCAGAACTACTGTAATTCAAAGGGGCCTTGATTTGAAGCAAGTCGTGGTTGCAAAATTCCTGTCCATGGGTTGCAGAAGTGCAATCAAGGACAACGCTTGAGTAACAACCGTCTCGGTGGTTTTTATATTTGGCAGCTGTTCTTCGGCAGGCTTGTAGGTCGGAACACTTGCCGAACGTTCTCACGGAATCATTTGGCGAAGTGAAAAACTCCCAACAACATCCAACATGGGGAATCGCCTTGATCATCCCTGGCCCAAGCAATCGTTTGTATTGGGAAAGTTTTTGTTGGTCACATCCAATTCTTTGTCACCTCAAGTCTAGTTACTATCCCACATATGACTCTTGGACATATTACTACATATTTATATATAGATCCATGATACATTCGAATAGATGAGATAGGCTTGGGTCAGAGAAGACAAGATGAATTCCGTTGGATGGACACAAAAACATCTAAAAAGGTAGACACCGACGGATAGATTCGGATAGATTGACAGACAGATAGTGTACCCTCCGGAAATCAGAGGTGCCAATGGAACATCGCGTATTAACGGACATACATGGAGGTTCCAATAGGAGAATCATTGATAAACAAGCCATGTTCCATTGCCACCTTGGATTGCCGGAGGGTAGATTGAAGATCAACAGATAGGCTGCTGATATCACCAGAGCATACTTCAGGTTCTGAACCTGGATCCCGACAGCGCGATGCCTGGTTTGGGCAAGTGCAGGACATGGAACGGACGGATCTCACCGGGTTCCAACGCTTGCAGTAGCAGCTGGTTCTTTCTCTTAATCTCCTGCTCGAACTTTGGAACCAGTATCCCGAATTTTCGGGATCTTATTCTTTTTTTCAAACTCCCAAGGTTTGCTGCTTCTAAGCCCCTGGAACTTCTGCCCTTGCAGCTGCTGAGGTCCCAACAACAACACCTTGTCGCTGTTCAAAGATGGGCGGCGGCAAGCGCCACCTCAGCAGCTCCCTGAAAATCTGCAGGGCAAGGTGGGGGGATCCCATGTAGTACTTGGTGCCACCAGGTAAATTCACAGCCCTGCTCTGCAGGTGTTGTTTCCCACGCTCACGTACAGGAACATGCCCGGCACCTTAGCCAGGAAGACTGTTACCTTGTGCGTTGCCTCTCAGGCAGCTCAGTGGCCGAAACTCAGGTCATCCAAACAAGATTGTCACAAGAGAAACCTACTATTACACAACTGAAGTGCAGCTTGGGTGGCCCAACTTCAAGCATTGAAACCCCACACATCTGCAAAACAATCCGAGCGGATTCTTTCCAAATGCCAATGTGATCCAATGTGTGAGCGGGCGCTCGGCACCAAAAACAAGCGAAAAACACCCTGTGAGCCGACACTGCCGTGACCCACGCAATGAGGAGTGTTCACGCCAACTTTGGCCCTGCTGCCTATGTGCCTTTGCCCTTCAAGCCAGAGCCTCAAACATCTGAGGGGCTGACTCACCATCTGAGAAGGTAATCATTTCTATATTGTATCACTGTCATTCATTTTCTCCCGATTTCCAAAATATGTTTTTAATGCAATCAATCAACAGGTCATCAACTCAGAAAAAGATCATGAACATGTCGCTGACATCAACTGACTGTGGTAGCTTAGAGGCTTAGTCCCTTGAGGTGCAGGACGCTGCAACAAGCGGCGGTTGAAGATGTGGAGGTGGTGACATATCCATCCAGCAATGGTGGGGTGCTTGGATGGGTTGAAACCTCTGGAGGGACAGGGGATGATGACATATTCTGATATTTTCTGATGGGAATCCTATCATATCCATTTATATCCATTCATATCCTATCCCCAGAGTCAGTTATCATCCCTTCCACCCAGACCCTGCCCGAGGTGGGGTTGGAAGACTACTTTCCTCCCAAAATTCGTGATTCTCAGTGCATAAGCTTATAGATTTTCAGGGCTGAAACATGCCAGAACACTTCGAAGACATTGACATTGAGAAACTCAGCAAAAACCGTGGAAGGGCAAGGTCGCAGACAAAGGCAAGCAATGCTGTTGGGGAGGTTGAACAGCAGCGTCAGCTGGTGTTTTGCCAGCTGGTGCCCAGGAAAGTACGAAGTGCTCTTCCCGGCACGAGCCTTAGCCACGACAGAGCCGCCTGACCCCTTCTGAAGATTGGCCGAGTAAACTCATCAACCAGAGAACTTGGGCGCGGATTCTGCCATGGCTCCAAGGTTGGCTTGCCTGGCGAGGGTGTTTTCGACTGGGCGGATTGGTTTCCCGCCCTGTTGAAGCCATGGATGGTCACAGATTTCGGTGGCTTCAGATTGAATAGATTCTGAATAGATGTACAAAACAAGAGGCTTTACTTTACAGATCTGACAGCCAGTTGTTACAGATCTTGCTAGCAGTCCCCAAAACTGCCGAGGTTTTTGCAACGCAACCCGCATTATGTTGGGCCCGCAGCGGAAGGGTGGCGCTTGCCCTTACCACTGGAAGAACATATAGAGGGTGAATTTCTGACCAGAAAATCAAGCCATTTCAAAATGCAATTTGGTTGAAAATGCAGTTGTGTTTTGGTACTGGCAGAATTTGCATAAATTCTTCCCACTTCATGAGCGCAAAAAACTGTTTCACTGATATCGCGAACGTAATGCCTGTCGCCTTCTCCAGCACTCAGAAACGAACAAAGTTATCCAATGACTGTGCCTGGCTAATTTGCCGCTGTGAGACGAGAGCAAGAAGTCTTTCAGAGTTTACTTGGGTTTTCCACATAGGATGTATACGCATATTCCATCATATTCCCATTCATGTTGACTATACTATACCTACATTTTTAGATGAAGCACCGCATCATTTCAATTTGAGACATAAACCGCAATTTGATCCACACAGAGTCGTTGATCAGTGCACTCAGGCTGAGATCAGCAAGCGCATGGTGGTAGAATGGGCCACCAGGAGTGGCATTTTTCGGCAGAAGGTCCCTGGCATCAAAGGGTCAAATGACAGGCCGGGCAGCCTACTTTGAACCAGGAAGACCGTAGAATATTACCATAACTGGTTGGCAAACATATCCCGCAATGGGTAGGTTTTTACAGGTTTTTATTGGGTTTACCACATGAGACGAAAGCATGAGCTTATATGATTACAAAGACAACGCTACCTAAGTCTTGGGAGATCTTGGGAGGCTTTAGCCTGACCTGAATGCTTTGTATCAGGACTTCATTCAGGAACGCACGCCATCAACTTTTGCAAGGCCAGAGATGAACTTTGGTATGCCCCACTTGGATGACGGCACAGTGAGTGGCTGAGACATCAGGGGCATGGTGGCTGACTGGCTGGACTCGGGTGCATGGCATTGAGCAGCTTTCATGCAAGTTTAGGCTAGAATTCTGGCTAGAGACCATAGGCGACCATAGGACAGCCTAGGACAGCTAAAAGATGCTAAAAAGCTATAGGCACTTTCGATACGGTTTCGCAACATGTGAGATGTTCCTACCACACAGAGTACGGCGTGCGGTGCTGCAAACAGGTGACGGGGCAGTATGCCATCAGATTCCTGTCAGTTGCACTTGGGCAACCGTTGAAGCTTTATGGCTCTGGGGACCCTCCAGGATCCCAGAAGGGAGCCTGAAATTGTCAGTGGAACAGCTCCAAGCACCTTACGAAACTGCCAGCGCGTTTTTCATTCAAATTCAGCGCCGTTGTCAGTGTCGTGGCAGGGAACCCATAGCCAGAATGATGAGTTACGCAATTTCTTTGAGAGAAGCTACAACTCTTGAGGATTTCATCGATCACAATCGTTCAATTCTTAGATGCGCTGTATCCACATGCTGCGAAGCAGCCATGGCGGAACCCAGCAATCTTGGACGAAGCTTGGCTGCTTTCAGTGATCACCATCCTCCTGTCAGCCTATGTCAGCCTCGCTGGGTCACTGGTCCTCGCTGGTGGTCCACTGAGGAGCCAGCTTACTGAGCACACCTTCCCCAAAGCGGACGAGTTTTGCTGTGGGCGATCACAGACCATGCAGCGCCGTCGGGACACTCGGTTGGGTGCCGAAACACTAGGTGTTGGGGTGAGATGTGAAGCTATGCATTTCATGGTCGAAGCAAAGGGACGTGAATGGACTGTCAATGACTATCATGATCCTTATCCCAAGATCCACGTACACACTGGTCATGTTATGTTATGTTTGGTTCGGTGGGTTTTCGCCGCAGGTCCTCAACAACCAGTTCTTCAAGCAAGGCCTTGGCGTTGCTCTCGCGGTTGCCACTCAGATGAAGAGATGGGATCAGAAAGTAAGCTGCGGGGACTGCAGGCCCCAGGGAAGGCTATTATTGTTGTGATTTTTCGTTGTAAACCATGAGTTTGGGGGCCGTTTGGGGGGCTGCAATTGTCTAGTCGAATTCATACCCAAAATACTTCCGCTATGGCTATGACAGGATACAACTGGACTCTGACCTTTATTGTTCGCGCCTTTCTTGCAGTGCAAGGCATTGTTTGGAGGGCCTCTCTTCGCGCTGGCGGATATTCCAGATGATCCTGGGTTGGTTATTCTGGAACCTCGGCCATGGCAAGACTGGTCTTTTTTCGCCATGTTGACTTACCAAGAAAGGCAGGTAGAGTCTAGATGATTCTTGAGCATTTGAATCGCTGGTGCGGGACCCTCAGGATGTTAGCATGGCGTGGGCCCCCAGATTTGGCGGAGCCAGGCGGTGAATCAAACATTGCTGTGAAATCCGTGAACTAGCCATGAAGGTTTATAGTGGTTTATGGTTTATGATTGCTTCTAATGGTTTATGATTGCTTAGAATGGTCTATGATTGCTTCTAATGAATTACAGCTCGAAAATCATCGAACTATTATGAACTCTTGCTGGGGGGGATTCAGCAATGGAGCTGATTGCCAGATGTTAACGTTGAGATTTCCACTTTCCAGACCACACTTGGCTTAAGGTTCTAGCCAGTTTGATGTTTTGCATTGAGCTGGTGGTGAACTGGGTGGCCATTCCGTCGTACCGCTGCCTCCGCTGCATTGGTGGGTGCAGGTGGTGAAACACATGTACTCATCATATTTCATTATGTTGATCATGATGTTGGGAGATGTTGGCATAGCAGCTGACGTTTCAGAACTGGTTTACTGTAAGGATATTTGAGGGACAGAATTACTGGAGACCTATTGAGACATGGAACATTTCCGTCAAAAAACCAAACAAAATACATCAATTTGACCCTGAGGTTGTTGATGCAAGATTTGATTTCCTGAGGTTCCTCATCAAATCCATGGTTTCCCATGGTTTCCCTAAGGTTGTTCCTTCTTTTTCCTCATGGATGTCTTGGGGACGCTCTCCATGGTCTTTGAGATCTCCTTTCTGCTGGGCGGTGGGGCGGTGCGCGCCGTCTTGCTGCGCTCCGCGCGTGCGGCGAAGCTCGGAGCCCGCGCCGGGCGGATCTTCAAATTGGTGATGTGCTATTCCTTGCTGATCAAAGGGCCTGAAGGCTTGGAAGGGTGTGACATGGGAATCAAGATCATCAAGTTGGTTGTTTGACTGAGCTAAGTTGAATCTTGATCTTTATTGAAATCATTTGTTTGCATTCTAAATGGTTAATGGGTTAGAACACAGCTAGGAAATGCACCATTATAATTTATAGGTGATAGTTTACGACACTGAAATCCAGAATTCAAGAAGTGAAAGGCAATCTCCACGTTTTGTCTCGGGCGTTTGCACCTTGCCTTCACTGTATTCTTTCGCTTTGTGTGCCTTTTCTATCTATCCTTTTCTCAAGTTTGGAATTGGGATTGGCTGGTCGATGATTTTTTCTTTTTCTGATTCCTGGATTTGGGATTTGGAGTTTGTCAATATTTCCAGTGGGAAAACCGATGAAAACCGATGAATAAAGACACACGTCCCCTTGACCTCTGGCAGGTGCAGATGGGAAGCCGCGCTTCGAGGCCAAAGTCTTGGCCCAGCGGCTCACCACTTCCATTGCCACCAGACGCTGGGTGCCATTTCCTTTGCATTTTATTCATCATTCATGGCTTAAGGGCAGTGTGGTGGGGCAAATCCTCTGAGAAGCCCTGGCAAAAAATGGTTCAAGGGGAGAATTACATAGAATTACTGTAGCTGTCAAATTTGTACAGATGTTCTTTTCTGTTTGTGTTTGTGTGTGTGTCTATGTTTTCCGCAGTCAGGAAGGTGCTTTTTGTCCATAGAAATAGCAACGAAAACTTGGTCAACATTGTTTTGGTGGACGAGCACCCATGAGGACAAGCTATTTTGGCAAAATGCTGGAGAAGTTAGATCGCTAGATTCCTTCAACCCACACAAATGACGCCTGAGATAGCAGTTGGACCGTCTAGACCAGAGAAATCTGGGATGGCAAAAACAGAGACTCTACGTACCTATTTATCTTGCTTCAATTTGCTAAGATTGTAGAGTTTACCAGGGTGTTTATAGAGTTCACTTGCCATCCCAACTCCATCCAGCGATTGTCTTTGTAAGGGTCAGACTTAAAACCCTGGAGGCCCCAGCTTTTTGGTCATTCTAGGTATTTAAATGTATTTAAATGATTTTAAATGTATTCATGATATTTCACCTTTTTACGCTTTATTTTTTTCCCAATCTATTTTCGATATGGATTGACCCATATTGACCACTTTGGTCGATATCAATAAATCGTCAAGACGAAAAATGGGACAGCCGAGCTCTGAGGAGTTGCCATGCTCACCATTTTTCTGGTGGCCTTCGTTCCGTTGCCACTTTCTCTGAGCTGATGCGTTCACATGGTGCTGCGGGCCATTGGATGCCGCAATGCCACATGAAGTTGTACATTTTTTTTTACATCAAAAGATCTTGGAGTTGTCTCAAGAGTACTTAGACTATTTAGACTTAGATCATGTGTAGAAATGGTGGCACATGGCTGTTCATGGGGAAACTTACCGTGCGCAGAAATTACCATAGAAGAATGGATCAGTGATTCAGACCCAGACCGGATCACGTCCTTTTGTTCAACCCCAGCCCCAACTCTTTTGCCCTTTCCAGTCTGGCCGTTTTTCCATGATGTTCTTACCACAGAGAGATTCTTCTGTTGAACGCGCAGATTATACTGTATTATGTGTGGTCTGAAATTCAGTGGGCCCATGTAGGCCCCAAGTGTACCCAACTTCCCCCAGCATCGATCCTCATTTCGCCATAGGGCAAGCAAGACCATTTTCATCCATTTTCCCTAAAATAGGATGACATGGGATCAATCAGGAGAAAAATTAGCTGACCATGGTCAGTTTTCAGAATGGTTGGGCGCTTTGGGCGGCGCAGCTTCAGTCTTGATGGGGCCAGTCACTGCATCACTGCTGAGGCTTGATCTCCCCATTTTCCCTCGCCAAGATCGTTCATTGGAGCTGTGGGCCCGGAATCTGGAAGAGGTTTTCGCAGCTTGGCGCAAGGGAAACCTGTGGCAGGTTGGACACCAGGAACTAAACTCCTTGAAAGCGGTTGGAGTTTCACGAGTCCCTGCCATGTATCCAGAAAAGTCTTTATGTGTTTTTTTTCCCATTTTTTTGGGGGAGCTACTTTTTTGACATTCCCCAAGCTGGATATTGGTGTATTATCAATTTCTCTTGGGTGGCACACTGAGTGGCATCCAGTTTGGTCAGGCAGCAGAGAACACTACGAAGCTATCCGCAGAGATGCTGCCAGGCTGCACCCAGTATTGGGGTGTGCTTGTTCTGTCCCAGCTACTCCAGTAGGATTCGATTGACTTTTTATTATTTATTTATTTTTTTTGGCGTATATCTCTCAGGAATAGCATGGTCCTGTTCTATGAGAACAGCGACTATGCGCCCTATGCCGTGGATGGCTGGGGTTTGTCGCTTACGACTTCGGTGTCTGAACCGGTTCGTCGGCAAAACCGCATCATCATCGAAGTGGACGACTGCTTGACGGAGCGCACCGCCTGTCAAGGCAGCGAGAGAGCCACCATCTATTTCAACTTCACAGGGGCCAACCAGATGGGAGCTGCTCGGCCAAGTTCAGCTTGCCTTCAACTCGGCTCAGCCCCAGTCATTGGCACCTGGGATAGTAAAGTCAGAAAAACATCGCCATCCCTGAGAGGAAAAACATCTAACAGTTTCAAACTGGGAGTTGAGTAGAGTCACACCATGTAAAATCCTAGTGAACCACTACAGTTCTATCATAATTATTTGGAAGTTCTATCCCAATTTATATCATTTATATCCGTCGTTTCCATCCCCAGGCCATGGGCAAAACCCAAACCTCAGCCCCACCTTCGCTTGTTAGAGGCCCTGATGGAGATCGGCCTGGTGTTGGTCATTGTGGGTATCATGATCGCCATGACACACGACCTGGGAAGCATCCTCACGATGACCATGGTGAGACCACTGGTGCCCTGGGGCATGATGATCTGATGGGGGATGGGGGATGTTTCAGAACATAAAAACACGAGCTTCCGCATCGCATCAAATTGGATAGTTTTCAGCATAATTGAAGCCCGTTTTGCGGGTTCTTCGATGCATTTTGGGCGGGGAGATGAGGGATATGATGGTGGCAAAAAGAAACGCTAAGATGGGAGTCATATGCTTGAATTTTTGGAGCGGATCTGCTGATTTCAATGGCATTGCAACTCCGGACCCCGAAGTCCAAGATCTGATCCCCCAAAAATAAATGGCGTATAAGACTCAGAAGACCATGTTCACGAATCTTTTACGAGTCAAACCACAATTGTTTTCTGAGGTTCAACTGTTTGATTTCCCCAATGCATCACCTCTGGCCAAGGAGAAGATGTTTGGCATGCTGCTGCAGCAGGCACAGCAGTTGATCGACATCGTGGCTAGTGAGGAGGATGAGGATGAGGATGAGGAAGCGAGGGCTTCCGAACTAGAGACCATCGCCACTTGGATTTGGGAGATCACTGGGATGATCTCAACCAAAAGAGGCCAGGTTTTTGAGGATTTTCGGGGATCAACACCTTGCAAGTTCCTATTCACTGAGGATAGAGACACGTCTCACCAGCAAATGGCCGTCTAACACCACGTACTTTTCCTGCTTTGCATCACCTCTTTTACATAGAGAAGACAGTTGTTGATGTGCCAAATCAGCCCTTTTAACTTTTGCAATGTTGTGGGTGGGCCACTTTGCTCGATTTGAGGGGAAGACTCCAATGAAAATGGCATCGCTAAGGAGAGGACCTTGGCAAAGCTCTCTCGCATTGCTGGCCAGGCCTGGAAGAAACTCATCATTTTTTGAAGTGACCAGTTGATTCAGTTGATGTTGCTTTGCCTTGCAGGCCTTGAACAAAAATGTCATCAGCAAAGAAGAGATGGCGAAGAAAAGCGAGCACCTTGCCAGATGCGATGCACAAGATGAACTCCACTGGTACTGCTGACGCTGATACTGCTGACTGAGGTATGAGAAGGCTGTCCTGGTGGACATTTTGCGCACGGAGGCCCGAGCCCGCCATGCAAAACATTGTCAAACATGGTCAAAAAGTCTTGTCCTCCAGAGGTCCCATCCCCCTAGGTCCCAACCATGTGTAAATCCCCTACTAAACCACAGGTTTCTGGGGGTGTGTTTAATATTAGGGGGAGGGATTGTTGGGATAGTATGGGATGGGATGATGAGCAATATACAGAGATATTGGTTGATACTAGTATTGGACAATCTGATGCAGTTTTTTTGCGCTCTATTGGTTTTTAAGTGTTTTTTTCCTAATCTTTCTTCCCAGCTCGGCAAAGCGTTGCCACAGGTGAGGGGAGAGACACTTGCCCCGATGTTGGAAAGGAGGTCCCTGGGAGCTGAACACATAGCGCCCTGGCAGAAAGCTTCACATTGACGTCGAATTCGTAGAATCATAGAGAAGTGTTCTTTTTTTTTGGAGATCAATGGCCATGACTCAGGAACCTAAATTGGAGGTACCTACCATATATAAGGCCTATTTTTTAGGCCTATGTAAGGGAATATCCCCACAAAATATGGCCTTATATGGTACAGTACCTCCATTTTAGGATCCTGGAATTCCCATTGAGGAGAGGGGGGTTCGGAACTACTAGTTGTATCTAGCTATTACCATTCGGAAATGAAGCATGACAATGAGAATTATCAATGATGGCAATGGATGATCGCCAATTTATAGATGATTTTCCCATTACAGCCTCCATGCATGGGGGGATTTTCTATTGCCATGTGATGACCGAAGGATGGTAGAATCAACGTCAACATGAGTCAACATCATTAGCACGAACCCGCACGACGTATGTACCTTCTGTGTGAGTCTCAACAGGTCTTGGGTGATTTGGATGTTGACAGCACCTCAGGAAATGGAAAAGCGGCTGCAATCATGGGAACCTTGGTGTAGCAAAACCAACTTCTGCTGTCATTTCCCCGGCATTTTTTTCGACATTAACTGGTTCCCTCCATGTCCGTTATCCTGAGAGCATTTCATGACACCAAGAAGAGCGGAAGTCGAATGCCAATCTGAGGAGTTTGACACCCTCTCATTGGATGACAGCGGGCAAGAAAGCATGGTAATGCCACCTTGCTGCATTTTGATGATTTTTGATACATCAGACGGTCCCAGCTTGGAAACAGCAAGTCATTTGAGACAAGCGCAAAATTAACAGCTTCGGCGAGCCTTATTATATAACTTGCAAGATGGACTCCCGATGTTTCACGTCTGTGTAGAATTGGAGGGATGCATTTCTGATTCTGCATCGTCAATCATCGTCATGTTTCCTCAGAATCCGACCATGGGTTTGTCTGAGACTAGGGTACCCCAAAGTTGATCAAATTTGATGGCTTATCAGTTGATCATCATTTTTAACCACTCAAAATTGATAGATAGGATGAATAGGGAGGCTATCCTTCATTTTCAGACAATACCCAACTAGCATTTTCCAGGTGGCTGGGACCAAGCAGACCCCAGGCACATCTTCTTTCACTCGGACTTTGGCGTGGCCAGTGGCTTCTGTGATGCCGCGACCTTCAAGGCCTTTTACGATGCCGTGAAGCCGTAGCATGGCGAAAACCAAGAGGTTCTTGTCAGTGGGTGACTGCATGTATGTAATATATGTGCACACACACATAATCGAAGGAAGTTTAGAAGTCAAACTTCCGACAATATGGACAGATGAAAAGCAGAGCAGGGAAGAAGCAGAGAGAAGAGAAAGATTAGAAGAAAGAAGAGTAGAAGAGAAAGAGTCAGAAGAAAGAAGATGCGCGAAAAGGTAGGAAAGTCGCGAAACACTGTGTTTTTCCAATGATTTGTGGCTCCGGAGGGTCGAAAAGTAGGCTCGCTAAAGCGGCGGGTGCGGAGCC
>Ga0126342_10001518_pt1 | contig 32915 bp, 32 predicted proteins | sample Cyp1metagenome_FD_92528 | JGI IMG/M metagenome (GOLD analysis project Ga0126342, IMG submission 92528) | Coral microbial communities from Lord Howe Island, Old Settlement Bay, Australia - Cyphastrea 1 metagenome | ecosystem: Host-associated > Invertebrates > Cnidaria > Coral ...
AATAGTGGTTAATAGTGGTTAATAGTGGTTAATAGTGGTTAATAGTGGTTAATAATGATCATCAATAATTATCAGTTGTGATTCAACAGCCACATTTTGCGATGGAAAGATCCACCATGTCAAACCGCTGGGTGAATCCACTATTTCGACTGGGCCATGGCTTCAATGTCGCGAACTGTGACATAACCAGAGGGTACTCTGTCCTTTTTCAGGAAAAACATCCCCATAAAAATTGCATTGCCAAATAGTGCCGTACTCAATTTCAGTTGGCAAAATGCAGTTTCCTCGGGGTAGCGAAGTCATGTCTTCAACAAATGATAGCAGAAAATGGCCTCTGTCTGTGGAAAAGAACAAAAACCATTACCTATGTTGAACAACTTTATATACAATCTATCTGCAGTATACATATACAGTTGAATAAAGTTATCGAACCAATCATATTTCGCTTTTTGCTATTTCAACTTTCTACCAAAGGTTCATGTTAAAAAAAAAAAACCGTGGCAACGGTTCGCGCCTCTGCAACCATTGCAGCCTACTGGAGAAAACCCCAACCGTCGGGATTTGCACATATTCAGCTCATACGGGAGGTCTATCTAAATTTGTTGATAAGTACAATACAAGTGTTTAATGAGATTAGACTTTAATATGGTTTCATACTTTAAGTTCATGATTTCTTGATGATGTTTTTATTTTTACGATGGAACATAATTATGTAAATAATATTCCCCTCATTGCAAATACATTTGAATCTATTACTAAATGGGTTGTCTGAAAATAGAGTACCCCCAAGTCCATCAAGATGAATCAAGATCTTGTCCCTATCAAGATGGCAAAAAAAGGGCCTATACACCATTTTCAGACATACGCAAATATCATATTTAAGTTGGTTACCCTCTGGTAAACGTTTACATAACTATGGAAAGATCCACCATTTTTAATGGGAATATCCACTATTTCGACTGGGCCATTTTCAATAGCTATTTGACAAATTACCAGAGGGTAACTATATCCCTGGTAACTAGTTCAGCTTGGTAAACTTCAAGGGTTCAAGTTTCATTGTTTTACTTCCATCACCTGCAATGATGATCTCCGACTTTGCTATAATCTTCAAGAACCAAATGACACTGGCCAACCATTTTTCCCTTTGACACTGGCCTTTTCTTGGGGTATATCCAACTTTCAGACAAACCCAATATATCACATTGAGCTGGATATCCCACTTAGTATCCCATGCAATCCCCATTGTTGGTTAATCCCCTTTTCTATTCACATTTATATTCCATGATATCCCCATGAAATACACATAACAATAGTGAACTCGCCATCCCTTAAAAAAAAAATATTCCGTTGTATATCCCATTGTATCCTCGAAAAATATCCCATTCTATCATATTCTATCCCCATATTGTTGATGATATATTGCAATTGTTGATGATATATTGCAACATATATATATAAAATAATAATAATAAATAATAATAATAATAATAAATAATAATAATAATAAATAATAATAATAAATAATAATAATAATAAATAATAATAATAAATAATAATAATAAATAATAATAATAATATATGGAGGTTTCCTGAAATAGGGATACCCCCAGTTCTCATCCAATTTCATGGGATTTTCCATTAAAAACCCTCCAGCTATTGGGGCACCTGTTGCTCCTCTCCCAGCATCAGCAGCATCTGGGCACTTTGGCGTTTTGCTAAGGCCTCCAGCAGCACCTCATAGCCGGTAATCCCGTTTGGCACCGGATTTCACAGGAGAAAATGAGAAATTGAGGTGATTTCATAGGGATTTCTAATTTTATGGAAATTTCTATTGATTGATGTGATTTCCATAGAATTTCTAGGTGAATTCTATGGATTTCTCTGGTTTTAGATGGATAAATTGTGTCAGCAAAAACTGTTTTTTTTTCACATGGAATTCACTATGGATTTCGCCAGAAATGAGGATGTGTTCCATAGATGTTGCCAGGCTGGTTTTTCGCAACGGGATCATCGTAGCTTGGGATGGGGGGAGGGATGGATCCATTGATGGAACCACCAAGTGGGTTTGGTTAAACTTGGGGTACAATACCTCTAATCTGCTTATTAATCATACTCTGGTTGGTGGTTTCAACCCCTCTGAAAAATATTGGTCAGTTGGGATGATTATTCCCACTATATATATTATAATATACATATGTATATATATATATGGAAAAATATAAAATGTTCCAAACCACCAACCAGTAATGTTGCCTTTAACTGTCGGTGATCAGAAACCAAGACTGAACCTATCCCTTGAATATCACTTGCTGGTTGGTAGATCATGATACCCCATGGTGATCTATGTTTCTGTTTCCGAGATATCTTTCTATGTTTTTAGTTGATTATCTTTATATCGAATTGTATCCCCGTTACACATCCCATGATCTCTCCAAATTGTTGTTTATATCATGAGTTGTATCGCCCATTATCGTTAGTTAATGTTAGTTATATCCCACGAAGATTTGTGATGAAGTTCAATCATGACCAATTTCGGATACCCTGCAAGAAAACACCAAGAAAAAGTAGCTGGTGAGTTTCCATGTGCCAGGAATAGCAGAGAATCACCATCCCCTAAACGAACATAGACTCACAAGGTTCTGAGAATCAGCTGGTCTACCTGTCTACCCTGTGGCAATTTGTTACATACTGAAAATGGCACATTTACAGTAAGTCATAATAAGCCAGCTTAGCTCTCGTTTGGGAGCCCGACTTTGTATTCCTCCTATTATCCATTCATGTTTTTTACCCTCTGGTAAACTAACATAGCTATTGAACATGGCCATAGAAATAGTTGATTTACCCATTAAAGATAGTGATTGTCCAGTTCGCATAATGTGGCTGCTTACCAGAGGGTAAATCTCCATTCATCACAACTTAAATAATTATTGATGATCATTATGAAAACCACTATTAACCATAGGAAACCGCCATAATCTATAATCTGTCAATCGTAACCTTAATCCTAATTATTATAATAATATCTACTGAGATAATATTTATCCTACTGTTGGTTACCTGGTTAATTACTATCATTTTCCTATATTTTCCTCAATCTCAATCCCAGGTGCCCGGTTTCACGCTGCTGACCCGCCTGACCACTGCTCCTGGCCGTGACAGCCGCAACATTGGCCGCGGCCACCTGGGATCGAGTTGGTCGTGGATTGCTCATTGGGAAAATAGAACATGTGTAAATATATATATATATATATGTACATATATAATATATATAATATAATAAGATATGTATATATATATATGATATAGATAATATATATATATATATACATATATGTATTACATATATATATATATATATATTATATTATATATTATATATTATATTATATTATATTATATATTATATATTATATATATTATATATTATATATACATGAATGCGCGTGTTTATGTTCATTATATTATGGGAGTTCATCAACTTTAGATCCTTTGACGCCACTTTGGTGAGAATCTTCTAATATACATATATATATATATATATATTTGTTGTAAGTTGGGAAGTTGCGAAGGATTTTATAAACAGGTGCAATTATCTGGAAGTTCATTCACGCGAATTTGCATTTCACAAGCTAAAATTGGGATGTTGACGAGCAAAAACAAAACGGGTATTGGGTCAGAAAAAGACAGGAACCTAAGGATACTAAAATGGATCGAAATGGTGATTTTAGAGCATCAAACATGGACTTCTACATGGAGGTTAGTTAGCCTCTGAAAATCCAAACAAAACATAGGGGATCTTCATGGCCATGTTTATCCGTTATTGTCTAACGTTGGTTGGCAATGGATCTCTAGTAACCAGAGATTTTTAAGTGTTATGCTCATTTTACATGTTGCTCAGCTTAAACCGTTCAATAATTGACATGTTGGGCAAAGCGCAACTGTCCACCCCCGACGTTTGTTGATTTTTGTTGATATGTTCCAAAAAGGGTGTGTTGTTTTTTGTTGTTTCTTAGAATGTAGGACCCAAAAGTCCTCAAAGTGTCCAAATGAAACATGATCAGTTTTGATACCCACATGCTCCATGTATGGAATATGAATCCCAACATTTGCCCTAAAAATCACCCAGTTTTGTAGGTTTTTATATACCATACATGGATGATATGGGATACAGTAGAATTTTGGGGTTCCCTCTACTTTCAGAACCTCCAAAAGTCTGCTGGCCCAAGAGAACTGTTCGGTCCTCAAACCTCCATTTTGTGAAGGATCACATATGGCGCATTGCGCAAGGACTGGAGGACTGACCCGAGAACCGTGCTATCTGTTAGTACTATACAAAAAACTCAAATGTTGAGCAAGTTTCAGTCATTTATCATATGATATATATGTAATTATATATATATAATTATATCATTCTATATTGGATTTTACACATTTCACCCAGCAAAATGTTTGACATCACCATCCACATTTCCACCTTTTTGGTTGGTTCCATACACCCCTCCACTGGGAGTCCCTCCACTGATCCACTGGGTGCCGCACCGCCTCCCGAAAACACGCCGCGCCGCTGCAGGCGCAACTCAGCAGCAACAGGGCGGAGGCCTAGCGCGAAAAGTGGGGGCTTAAGATCAGAAAAGCCCTTTTCACGCTTGAATATTATAATTATAATTGGCTTTAAATTTAATTGGGGGATTATGATTATGATAGATAAATAAAAATGATCATATTATGATAGAATCTCATTCCGGATGAATTATAATTATATAATATATTTAGAAAAAGCAAACGATTGATTTTTAAACTTCGAAACCTAGAAATTATGAAGATTTGCTCTTTTGGAACCCAAGGAAAAATTCAGGAAATACTCCCGTGTTTGATTTCCAAAGTAGTTCATGGATAGGGAAAATCAAAAATCATCTTCAACAAATCCAGGTATATCATGAGATTGAGGAAACATCATGAAATAACATGGTTAACCTTCGGAATGAGGATTATATATGATTATATCATTATCATTATATATCATGAGAATATTGGATGATACTTGGGATGATAAATTGCATATTCCGCAAAAAGCGCATGGTTTCAGTTTTGGGGCCGTGGAAACCAAATATGTAGACAAAGTACGTGGACTTGTTTGATAAAACAAAGAAAATGATAGCTGAAGGGACAAAATGGTAGTGGCGAAGTGATTCGCAATATAAGGATGTAAAAGGCTTAAAGACCCTGTTCATTAATACTAAGCCTATACAAGTAGGGGCTTATAGGGGTTCCAAGTGCTGGTTTACAGGGGTTCCAGCTCCAATGACAAACAAAAAATCACAAAGCATCCCGTCATTAAGTGATGCCGGCTGGTTTATGGGGGTTCCAACAATGAGTCGTAATGCATATTGTCGGTTTCTCATTTTTGTGAAAACATCTGACTTGTCTATATTTATATATACATATACTGTATATATATATACATATATATATACATATATATATATACATACATGTATACACAACATGCACCCAGAAAGCTCTCCCAGGGGAGAATCATCCTAGGGACAAGGATGCGTCCCAGAACTTATCAAAGCTTTCCAAATGTTGCGTCTTTTCGGGTGCAACGCCATTTCCGTGACCACGAGAAACGACCATTTGGATGCTCAAAACTGCAATGGCAACGTGTGGAATTTCTGATGGTTCCTGCAGAGATGTATTCGAAAGAAAATCATGTGGGTATGGGTCAAAACCCTGGTACCTAGTGAACCCCAAAATAGCTGGTAAATGGATGTTCATCCCACTATAAATGTATCTATAGGTATTGACCCATAGCCATGTGGGTATGGGTCAAAATTAGGTACCCCAAAATTATGGATGGTGAATACTAGACATTCACATCTGTGGTCCCACATCGGTCTTCCATTTTGACCCACATCCATGTGGTAAACAACATGCATAAACCATCCCCAAGTCATCAGCATGTTTACCCTCTGGTAAACTGACATAGCTATGGAAAATCACCATTTTTCATGGGAAAATCCACTGTTTCTATAGCCATTTTCCATAGCTTTTTGTATGTTTACCAGAGGGTAATGGATTCTATAAATCGTCCCCAGTCATGGTCGGTTTATGGCAGACTTATACCATGCCTGTGCCACAGCATCGCGGCTCCTGGCGGCAGGAAATAGCTGGAGATCATAGAAAATGCTGAAATTCCATGGTTTAAACATGTTTTGGACCATGGGATTTGGGTCTTTCCCCTCATTTTCCTTCTGACAAATTTCTCTGGAGTAAACATCCCAGTTCTTTTAGAGCAACTAAATCGACCCATCCTTCACCGCTTCAACAGGATGGTTTCAGAAGCACGAAGCTCCACGAGACGGTCAGTTGTGAACACCTTTCAACAAAACCTGTTGCTTAAAACATGTTGCCCGCAACCTTAACGTTCGCCCAGACTCGTGATTGTGACATAACAGAACAATACGTTGATTGGGATAATAGCATCAACTTTATCTTCATGATGGATCAAAATTTGCCACCTCTTCAGAACAATATCTTGATTGGGGAAAAAACATCAACTTTATTTTCATGAGGTATCAAAATTCGCCACCCCCTATGACCAATATGTTAAATGGGGTAATAACATCAACTTTATCTTCATGAGGGATCAACATCAGGAAGGCGGGACATCAACTCCGGGCAAACGTCCAGGTTGCAGCGACCATGTTTCAACATACCCTCTGGTAATTTAACATAGCGAATTGATCGAATTAAGAAGTCACAATGTTTTATAGGAATGTATAGGTAAATCATCACAGTCATCTATACAATATGCCCTTTTCCATAGTTATGTGAATTCAATCAGAGGGTAAGGACTCACAAAAAAACCGAACGGCTCAACGTCCTGTCTTACAACCTAAAGTTCTCGCGCCTGAAGCAATGCACAGCGACTTTGGCTGCTTGCATGGCTTCAGAATATCTTTGTAGAGCCTCAGTGGGCTCAGGTGGATGGAAGAGATATGCCAAGGATGCTGCAACATGTTGCTATTGAATGGAAGATCTTGAACCTTTCACCTAAAAAATAATGCACTTCATCGGAAATGCACTATGCTTGCCTGGAAAATCAGCGATTTGATGATTTACTGTAATTCTGAACATGTTTTGTTTTCCCACCAACCAGGTCCAATTTGGATGGCTTAAAATTCTCCAAGGAAAATTGGCGGATTTCACCATCTTGCTGGTGAAATCCTGGCTGTGGGTGCACTCCTGAGTCAAGTTGGGAAAAACATTTTTTGGATGAAAATTGGGCCAAGCATCAATGGCAGTTTCGGCGGCGATGACGTGCCCAAAGCCCTGTTTTTTCGCAGATGTGGAGTGATGTTTTTAGGATCCCAAAAGGCCCTTTTCACAGTTACAACTGATTTGGGGGGTTCCTAAAATGGGGGGTACCCCAATAGCTGGATGGTTCATAATGGAAAATCCTAAACTCAAGTGGATGAGAACTGGGGGTACCCCTATGACTTAGGAAACCTCCATTTATAACCTCATCTAAGTCCTATTTGTCACCTTAGTTGCAGGAGTTATGGCTCATCCCGTGGTCAGTTCACCAAGGGCCGCAACTCTGAAGAGTTCCGAATCGCCTCGGACCTCGAAATTGGCCATTACTGGCGCCAGTTCTCCAAACATTCACTTCGCACCGTGAATTTCGAACTTGAAGAGTGAAATAAAACGTCATTAAACATAATAGAACCAAATAAGACCTGGTTGGTGGTTCACCTCCCTCTCTGAAAAATATAAATATTAGTCAGTTGGGATGATGACATTCCCAACTGTTTCTGGAAAGTCATAAAATTCCATGGTTCCAGTCACCACCAACCAGTTTTACTATCATATGTAAAACATCATAGAACCAGACTGCGTAGGTTTTTGGGGCCCCCAAGATAGCTAAGTTGGTTTATGGTTTATGGTACTTATAACTACGTATAGTTAATGGATGTTAATGGGGTTTATCAACCAACAAACATCACTGGGGGGCCCCACATTGTAGGTTTACCACATTTTTCTTGGTAAAAAGAACCGATGGTGACCATTTTACATGCCTCCGCCGAGACTTGATCCTCCGCATTTACCAGGTCCAAGATCCTGAGGCGCCAACAAAAACCATAGGTTTTTTTTTTCATAGGAAAAATGATAATGAACAAACCGTGTTTTGGGATGATCATCAAATAATTCTAGGAATACGTGTGTTTGTTTGTTTTTTCAAATGGGATTATTTGAAGGAATTTCAGTTCATATATGTTCATATATCATCAAATGGGATTTCTTTGACTGGAAAAGGCAGTGGGACAAAAAAAAACTATGATGCTTATCCGTGAATTTCGATGAACAACATATCAACAAAATGAGTGAATGTTACTATTCAGCAATGTCATAAACCACCCTAATATGGATTGATGGCTTTTTCCCACCCATAAAAATCTCAGGATCCTGGCTCCTAACACCACAGATTCAAGGCTGGTTTTTTTATGCCTAGTTTGCATCACACGTAAAATGATCCGTTCCCCCCCGTGCTGGGGAAAATCATTCACTTCTATTGAGTTGGAGCAGCTCTGATAGTTAGGGCTTGTTAGTAAAGCGACAAGCCAAATCGATATTTCAAAAACCACCCATCTCTGGTAAATTTGGGGATGGTTTATTATTGTTTTACTAAGATTACCCTATTTCTTGTCGAAAAAAAAAAAACATAGTCACATATATATATATATAGTCCTGTCCGGGATCCATCCCGGGGGATCCCAGGAATCCAGGTTGGATCAAGCTACATTACATCCCTAGTTATATTGTACATGGTGATGTTTTCCACCATAATGGGATATATATCACTAATCATACTTAGGAATATTAGCTGGTTGGTGGTTGACCTAAAAACCCCTCTGAAAAATGATGGAGTGAGTGAAAGTCAGTTGGGATGATGACATTCCCAACTGAATGGAAAGTCATCAAATTCCATGGTTCCAAACCACCAACCAGCTTACATTGAAGTAGAACGGATGCGGATCGAATTCAAACCTTTTTTTTCAGTTTGATTGAAGATTTGGTTTTAGATTTAGTTCCAAAAGTTAGGTTTAACGTCTAAATAAAACTTAGTTTTAAGTTCAAGTTTGGTTTTATTGGAAGCTGGGTTCTTTTTGGTTTCACTTACGTTGAAATCGATGGAACTATTTCATAAAATTCCCATGTGTACCTGCTTTAAAGTCCATCCATGGTGGATGGTGGATTTGGCCACGTTGAATTATCAGAGGGTACCATTTTGGGAGACCCTTCGCCACCAACTCGGGTCCCGCACTCACCGCACAGCTGCTGCACCTGAAGAGAATAAGCCTTGGGGACGAGTCTCTTGGTTTTTTCTATTTGAACATTGGGTAAATGGCCATTGAACATCCGGCTGGTGGTTGAGCTACCCCTCTGAAAAATAAAGGAGTGAAAGTCAGTTGGGAGGATGACATTCCCAACTGAATGGAAAGTCATAAAATTCCATTGTTCCAAACCACCAACCAGATATTAGTCATCCTGTTGGGTAAATGGCCGTTGAACATTGTTACGTTGGGGCATCCCCAGGTCACCATGATTGTTTCAATACTAAGTCATGGTCGAAAAATAATGACTTGGATGATTTGGGTAAATGGAGGTTTCGTAAAATGGGGTACGATGGTTTATAAAGGAAATTCTAATTTAGGGGTACCCCCATTTTAGAAAACCTCCAATGGCCATTGAACAGTATTGAACAGTATTTACTACAAATGGCCATTTATTGGGTCAACTCCAGATTTTCGGTCATTAACCATCCAAATTGAAAATGGCCATGTACTATGGTTTTTCTGGGCTCCTAAAAAAAAGGACCGCTCCTGTGATTTTCGAGAGCGTCAAGGACCACTGTGACCTATCGTGGGGGATGATGGACCCAATTTCAGAAGCTCTTCGATGCATTAATCACCATTTGGGATTCATCTTAATACGAATAACTACAAATAACTCAACCAAAATTTGGTTCAGAAATATAACATTTATTATACAGAAGTACTTAAGAATTACACAGAAATACAAATTATACATGTGGGAATCACAAATTAACATGTCAGATACAGAAATGGGAGATCAAGTCCATGTGCACCATCCCAGCGAAGTTCCGAAGACTCATCAGGAGATCAGTAGAAGTTATCAGCTACAAGTATCAACAAGCAACGTAGCCTCCTGTAAACGTTTACCTGGTTGGTGGTTGACCTACCACCTCTGACAAATATGAGTTCGTCAGTTGGGATGATGACATTCCCAATATATGGAAAGTCATAAAAAGCTATGTTCCAAACCACCAACCAGGTTTATTAATCATTGATTATCATTATCAACCATTATTATCCATGATTAGCCACTATTAATTTAGATTATCCCATTAATATATTGGTTTACACTTCGATGTCAAACTATTTGCACTTTCCGACTTTCCGAAGGAAAACTTGGAAACCCTTGGGTTTTCCGCATCTTTCCTTCCCCCGCGTAAGGCCTCTTTCAGCGCGTCCTGGCCACCTGGATGGCATATTTTTGTGCCCAGGGTGATGTTTCATTGGTGATTTACCAGTCATTGGATTGGTTTAAGGGAAAATTTACAGGAAACCATGGTTTTTACCATCAAATATAGGGGTTTCCTGTAAATTTTCCTATCATCCAATTCTATGAACCAGGATTTAGTGGGAATTACTATGATTCGATGGGATTTTATGGGATTTACCCTCTGCAGAATTAAGACTTTGCGAATTTGAAAATGGCCATAGAAAGTTCGTTGATCTACCTATTCAAAAATGTGATTGTCCATAGTTATGTTAGTTTACCAAAGGGTGATAAATTTAGTGCAATTACCCATCTAACTATGGTTATAGAATGTTATAATTATCATATGTTATCATCACCATAAATCCCAGTTCACCCATTAGATAACCAGTATATAACCTGTTATACCCCACACAAACTAATCAGTTGCAAGGTGGAGACCCCACCGGGGTCAATGTCTGTTCGTTATCTCCTTCAAGAACCTTAGTTAACCAAGTGGACTGTGCATGAATTTTGCGATCGTTGAGCCGGGGAGCCCGCTTTGTACAACAGGATATAACGGGATATCACGAAGCAATTGTTTCTACAGGCTGGGGTCTCCCAGTTGTTGTTTTATAAACCCCAGCATCTAGTTCGACATATCTACCATAGACCCCCCAAAAAAAACTTAGTTGTCGAACTTGGGAGCCGGAATCCTGGTATGGATTTATTGGATTTGATGACATGGGATCGAATTAAATATGCATTCTTTATATTTACAAAATAATATTTCATATTCACATCTACGTCAAATATTTGATTTGATGGGATTCAGACTAGATTTATGAAACTGATTTCATATTTGACCTTGATTTACATCTGTCAAGATCAATGTTCATGCACTGAATTCGATATATTTGATCTTGATGTTCTCCTGCATTTTCAACATGTCGAAACCCTGCAAATAGATGGCGTTCAACTTTTCACCGAATAATCTGAATGAATCGGACTCTAGGAAAAAAAAGAGACCTCGGAAATCAGAGTGATTCTCCAAATTTCAGGATTACCTATAGTGGCTACAGTACCTACTGCGACGCTTATCCCCGCAAATCTGTGTGAATCAAACTTTCATGGCTGTCCAACAAACAATCCACCTGAGTTCTCATCATTCGCTGAGTTCAAATTCCCCAGGGGTTTGGGTCGCCGAAAATTCCGAAAGCTTCGGAGCCAGCTTCTGGGCTTAGTCGTGACCTCGAACTGGTGGTCTTTCAAAGTCACCAATTGAAGAACGGGGGGCTAAAAAAATGAAGAGAATCTGCAGCCTGGCCCCCTGAACCTTAGATTTTGAGCCAGGGGCCCTGGCCAAAGAATCTACAGGGTATCTATCAATAAACTCTATAAGAATCATATGGCTAAATCAGCTCATCTATCTTGTTCTATATGTGTAGTATACATGGTTAATAATGTGCCATATAATATTATTATACATATATAAACTGAATATAACTGCATTATAAGAGTATGAATCAATTGGCAAGTTGTGAAGTTCCATATTCCTACTCTGGAAATTGACTCATCGTTATCATGGCGATCCTTGGTCCATCCAAGAATGAAACTCCTGTTACTGAAAATCATCAAATCATCACAACATGTTCTACATTTGGCAAATTCACAGGGAAAATCATCACAACATGTTCCAAATTATGGGTGTTCCCCACTTGTACAATTCCCCTGTGAATTATGGGTGTTTCCACGTAAAATTCCCATCTATATACGTGGAAACACCCATAATTCACAGGGAATTGTACAAGTGGGGAACATCACAGCAGCTGTCATTGGAAATACGACGTCATGATTCCGATATTCCGATGACTGGGATGCTGCAGTAGTGTCATTGCCTCAAGAATGGTGTTATTCCCAACCGGGGTGTCTTGCAGTTGTAGCCCTAAAAACCAGTTACAAGTCAGTGAAATAACTCCATTTGTGGAATGAGAAGCCCATTATATAACTGGCTGGTGGTTGACCTACCCCTCTGAAAAATATGAGTTCGTCAATTGGGATGATGACATTCCCAGTATATGGAAAAATAAAAAGTGTTCCAAACCACCAACCAACCAATGGTTTTTTTCCCAAATACACACGAATTTAAACAATCTCCATAAACTACGACTGTGGTCTCTGGAAATTTCTCACTTAGTTGGTGAAAAAACAAAACACCAATTCCCACACAAATCCACCTGCCCCTCAAGACCCAAACTGTTTCAAAAATCATACACAAACACAGAACTATATTATGTTCTAAACAGTTTTCATGCTAGGACGGGAACATTGGAAAGATGAAATCCAATCCCTCCCAGTGAAAAACTAGAAAGCTTCACTTGGCAAGTGGTTTCAACAGTTTCAACTTATTCAACCAAAACATGAAATTCATCAGCTGGTTGGTGGTGCAATAACCATCATAATAATAGTGGTTATATGATGGTTATATGATGAGATTATAAATATTATATATATATGGTTGGTGGTGCCATGTGCCCATCTTGAAAAATGATGGACTTCGTCAGTTGGGAAGGATGACATCCCATATATGAAATGGAAAATAAATTTCATCTTTGAAACCACCAACCAGGTATTAGTATTGTGACATTAAAATTGAAAGTGGTATGACTTTTCTCATCATTGTTCACGCTGGGACGGGAACATTGAAATGATGACACCAAAAGGCGTTTCTCATCATTTGTTCATCACGTTTCATCATGGTTGGTTCTTGTTCTTATCATTCATAGAACAGATATCTTATCCATTAATCACAATTTCACCATAACTTCATCAGTGGTCATACTTGTTCATCATTCTTCCTCTCATGTTTCATCATGTTTCCTAACATGTTTCATCATCTGGTTGGTGGTTGACCTACCCCTCTGAAAAATATGAAAGTCAGTTGGAATGATGAAATTCCCAATATATATATATATACATGATATATATATATAATATTATATGGAAAAATAAAATTAATGTTCCAAACCACCAACCAGTCATGTTTCATCATTGTTCATCATTTTCTCCTCATTTGTCTGCTGATTTTCCCATCCCATTGGCGTACTGTCATCCTCGAGCCTGCTCCTTGGCGCATCTTGGCGCGCTGAAGCGCCACCAGAGCAGCTGCCTCCGAAGGGGTCATCGTGATGACGCAGCAATGGGCGGCCATGAGATTCACCAACAAAAAACTGGAAACATATGGAAACTCTGGGTTTAACCAAGAACAAAAGGGAAAATTATGATAATCCCTTCCTCCTAATATAAACGTCCCCCCCCCTATTACTAAACACGGCAGGTAGGGATTACTTTTAAGTTTGACAGGCGAAGGTGCAAGGCGAGGGCCCCGTTTGCGTTAAGTTGACGCACAGCTACAACTAGGGTTTATAGGGAATGTAGCCATCTAGTATTCATGGGGAAAGCGACAAAGCTTGTAACTGGTTAGTTTAAGTGTGGGATATCATAACGGATATCCCACACGGGTTTCAACTGGGATTTGTGGTGACAAAAAATCTTTAGCCATAGATGGGTAAGTTGCAAGACCTAGACCAATATAACTAACTAGGGGACACCGCCTTGTGACCTCCAAATTGACCCCTGCAATTTTGTTTCCCATCGGATGAAATATGGCTTGGTTGGTTTTTTTCGGTAGGCCGCCCTGAGATGGGCTTCAGGGCCCATCCCAGAAGCCAGAAAAAAACAAAGTGGTACCCTCTGGTAAATTCACATAGACCCTGGCATTTTTCGGGGTTGGAAGATTAGTTTCCATTAAACCTAGGCTATTTTCAGGGTCCAACTGTTAATTTACCTGAGGGTATAACATCCTGTAAAAACCACTCCAGGGGGGGTACCTTAAATGGCGAATGGGTGAAATATGTGAAATGAAGCAGCAAAAACACCAATTTGACCAGCCAATATACAACTGACGTTAGTGTTTGTAGGGATAAAATATGGGGAGATCACAAACTCAAAAATATGGTGCTATTTATTTTGTGCTTCATCCCACGTTTTTGTGCTTCGTTTTTGTCATAGTTCTTACCCTCTGGTAAACATAAAGCTATTGAAAATGGCCATAGAAATAGTTGATTGTCCCATCAAAAATGGTGATTTCCAATAGTTACGTTAGTTTACCAGAGGGTATGATTTTTCTGGTACTTCATCCATACCTAAAATGAGATAGCCCACATATCGACCTTTGAACTGGGATTGATCCTCCAAGTCGCAAAATTTTCATCAATTTTTATCGCTGGAGCTATTGCTGATACGTTGGAAATATCTACATGTATGTACTGGTGGGGGTTGTTTTCCAATGAGAATATCCATAGAATATGGGGATAATATATATATATATACTGTCTGGTTGGTGGTTGACCTACCCCTCTGAAAAATGATGGAGTTCGTTAGTTGGGATGATGAAATTCCCAATAGATGGAAAAATAAAAAATGTTCCAAACCACCAACCAGATATATATATATATACACACCCATAAGCGGAAATGGTGGAGATGTATACTTTACTTTCCACCCCCCTTGGCCAATAATAACACAATTTATAAGACTCATGAACGTAGTTAATATGTTTGGGGATATGTATATATATAATTTGGAACGGTATGGACATGGTAAACCAGTGATTCAACAATGAACCAACTATTAGTAAAACTGGTAAAGGCTCGAAAAAATCACTGGAATTTCGTGAGACTTCGCGGCGTTCGCGGTGGTAGATTTGATGGGCTAGGCTACACGGCTTGTCGCCCGATGCATAGACATGCAGCTAGATACCCTCTGGTAAACTAACATAGCTATGGAAAATCACCATTTTTAATGGGTAAATCAACTATAAATGGCCATTTCCAATAGCTACGTTAAATTACCAGAGGGTAAGTGAAACTTGAACGGCTTTCCTGTTCATTTCCCTTCATCCAATGGAATCCAATCCATGGAGTCATTGTTCAATTTTGATGCCCCCGGAAAACGTATTTGGCTTTACGATAGCAACAAGTCGACGTACAACTTGGTAAAAACATATAGATTTATGTGGATATTTCACATGAGATCACTATCGTTGATGGCTTGAATCTGAGTTGATATTTGAAAGTCGAATAAGTCGATATGATATCTAAACTCAGATTTATTTACTAATCTTTAAACATAAATACCATGTGCTCCATGGTGCTGGTATATTTACCTACAAAACTGGGTGATTTTGTTCGGGCAAATGTTGGTACATATTCCAGCACCATGGAGCATTTGGGGGTGGTTTATGATTGGGCTTAATGGTGATTTAATGGGTTTAATGGGATTTATGAGGCCATATACAGGATGGGCCCCCCAAGATAGCTAAATACATATATTAGGTACCATATAAGGCCATATTTTGGGGGAATATTCCCTTACATAGGCCTGAAAAATAGGCCTTATATATGGTAGGTACCTCCAATTTGATAGTTGTGAATTTCACATGAGAAGATCTTCACCTTCACATTGCCGGGAATCCAACAGACACTGGTCACACTGGTCACAGTCAACAAACCTCAAGGACTAGCCGACGACAGGTTTGGATCTTTTGGAGGGCAGCCATGTTTGTCAACGGAAAAAAAAAACATGGAAAAAATATCAACTACTTGATGGGTATCATATGGCCAAATGCCAAGTAACTATTGACTTATGGGTAATACTGATGGTTTGATGGTATCACATTTGCCATCAGTGGGAAAGAACGTGCTGTTAATATAGTCAAATAATGTCAAACAGTCATTGATGCATTGTCCAGGTTTGTCTTCACTGGGGAAAGAACATATTCATGAAAAACCACAGTTCATGAAAAGTCAATGCAAACATCTCAAAAAAACTACCATCATCCACATATGGCGAAAAATCCCCATAGTTGATTGACATCCTCATTTAATCATTGTTCGGTTAAATCCTTAAATTGTAAGTTTCAATCCCCACCTTGGTCCCGGTGACAGGTAGATCATGACAAGTCCGCGTTTCCTGAATGATCCGGTTTCGTGGATGTAGCTTGTTGATGACCATAGTTACAATTCGTTTGTAGATCATCTTACTATGCTTATTAAATATATATAACTATGTCTACTTAAAACCTTACTATATCTACTATGGTTATTAACCAACCAGGGTTGATGACCTACTTAACATAGTAAATTCATGACCTACTTAACATAGTAACCCTGTTAGGCATACTACTTTAACCCTGGTTGATGACCTACTTACCCTCTGATAAATTAACATAGACCCTGGCAGATGGGGGTTGGTTCAGATTAGTTTCCACTAAAAATTGGTCATTTTCAGGGTCCAACTGTTAATTTACCAGGGGGTAACAAAAACTGACCAACCAGGGTTGCTATGTCTAACCATCTAACCATCACCGGATGATCCAGCCGTGGCTTTCCTTCAACAAGGACGAAGATGGGTCCGGTCTCGAAGCCTCCACGGCCTGGTGAGGTGAAGGTTTCCCATGGAAAATAAGTACCAAACATTACTATATATAAATGATATGGTATGTATATATATAGTTTATTTATGTAATTATATACCTATCTATCTAATCTAATCTAATCTAGTCTATCTATCTATCTACCTATATGTGTGTATATATATATACATATGCATCTCTGGTTTATACATGGTGTATGTGAACATATGTATATTACATGTGATGATATGGAGATGAATGATGGTAAATCAAATCTGTTGATATATATATATATATACACATATATATATATAGTTGTGGGTCTTTAAGGTCCAAATGCAACGTCATTCGGCCTAGCCTATTCAAGACCCATTTAGAAATTTGACATGTTCAATCATGACTGCCATGCCTTGGCGAGAAGAGAACTGTAAAACATGATTTTTCTCAAGCATTCCAAAGCGCAAATCCGATGAAATCCTACAGGATGGGGCCCCCCCAGTTATAAGTTGGTATATAACCCCATCTAAATATAGTTATAACATGCTATAAGTATCATACACTATTGTTAGTATAGTCATAAACCAACTTGGCTAACGAACTGGGGCCCCATCCTGTATCAAAGCTGAAGATTCTCCCGGATCCTCAACCCATGACCTCTTCCGCAAGATCTGCGGCTCCCCAGAAATCGCCTCGTTCACGAGGGGATCTGAGATGGGATGGGAGATTTGATAGTGACCATTGACATAGTTGATTTGATATAGTTGAGATTTGATGGGATGGGAGATCTGTAGTTGATATAGTTGACATAATTGTTGATGTAGTTGATGTAGATGATATACCATCTGGTTATTTGTTACATAGCCATGGTATAGATGGCCCATAGAAATAGATGGTTTACCGAACTTAAAAATGGGTGGATTTTCCATGGCTCTGTAACAAATAACCAGATGGTATGACATCCATCTACACCATGTTACCCAACATTATTGGACGATATTCCATATCTATCCATACCTATCCATGTCTCACAATGACTCAGCATGACTCAACCTTTTTATTGGGTTTTTCTTATGGGTATGTCTCAAGAAGTGGGGTACCGATTGACTTACGAAATTGCTGAAATCTCCAGATTATGACTTACACGGGTAGCGAGTTGGAATCCATGGCAGAAACACATAATAAAAATGATGAGATATTTATCATCTAAAATGCCTATGGAACTGCTTAAAATGCTGATGCTCCAGATTTAACATCTGTTCAAGATTTGAAATGGTGATGTTTCAGTTCGCAAACCCTTGAATAACATTCAAGGGTAGATGAGGTAACGTAGTTCGCAAACAACACAATCAACGTGGCTGGGGGCACCGGGGCCCCTGCCCCACAATCGATGGACATCTGACAGCACCAACAAAGAGAGATCCTGCCGGAGAATTTCGCTGCAGACATGGAAAATCCAACGTTGGGATAATGACCATTGTAAGATTTCGCCAATCAGCCAGATACCCTTCAAAAAAATGAAAATTCTTTGCTGGTGAACGTAGATATTCCCATTGATACCAAAAGACTAGTTAGGATTAAAGTATCCATCTAAGATTGACCTAGGTAAATAATAAATCGTGTTGTGATGATGACAATAATGATAGTAAATACAACACCTAGTCGTTGTTTCTTGAAACCAAACAGTGCCAATTCTACCAGTAGGGACAAATGTGTGAAACATCTGGGATTGCAAGCCACCTACACGGGATTTCACCAACCAAAATTGGGTTTCTGGTCTCCCAAAATGATGAGTTAAGCAAGAATCGTGATATCGTCGCAATGTTTAGATTGGGAGTATATAGCATCAACATTATCCCGGGAATACCACAAAAGTGGCGGAGTTTAGCTTAGATGAGCATGATTGTCAACAATCATGGGATTGCTGGGATGATGTTCTGTACCCCTCTCAAATGTCTGTTGGGCGAGGTTGAAGACACGCAAATGTCGTCTGTTTTGGATATTGAAGACATCAAATTGTTTACAAGTGGAGTACCCAATGTGCAGCTATACCATGCTATACCCTTATAATCTTATAGGATCTTGTAGCTATCGGTGTAGGTCAAATATTCAAGCTGTTGGACATGTTTCAACCTGTCATGAATCCGTTCTGACAGAATCATATTCATCAATGTGTCAATGTAGCTTGGTCAGCTGAGGTCGGTTCAATTTGCGATCTGAGGCCAAATCAAAAATTGTTGGGAATATTCCTACGGTGGATGGAAGAAATCCTGCACCAGTTGATAGGTGGTTTGTCCCATTATTTATAGGGGTTCAACCATCCAAGGTGGTGCAGGATTTCTTCCATCCACAGTAGTTTAATATATGAGTAAATCTACTTTTCATTGGAAACTTTTCATGCAAGTTTTGAGCAGTTCCAACGGTTCTGGAATCCCCAAGTTTGACACAAAACCCAATCAAATTTGATTCAATATGAAATTTCAGCTGAGCGTATCATTCTTCTCATCCAATCTTCCTGTTGAATTTCCGATTGATCGTCCCAATAATCATCCTATTGTTTCCGAAAAATATGATAGCACCATGTTTGATACTAGTTCCTTAACTTATTTTTCCAAATGCTTTTACTATAAACCTATGAGTTTATTATAATATTTATAATATATCATATCAATATCATATCTATTCTAATCCTATGTAATCCTACTAGTAACATACATTAATATGTTTATTCCCATTATAATACACCTATTATATATCCATTATCTTATCCATAAAAATATCAGTTACCACATTCCTACAAGGTGGACTCCCCAGTTGTAAGCAGGTCAAAAAACACCCCATTGACTAGATAGTATACCTCCATAAACAGTACGCCATAGTTGACCAAGTTTTAAAAAAAAGCCAGCTTAGAGGCTTAGCTCTCGTTTGGGCGCCCCACTTGCTATTCCTCCAGATATATCCATTCATGTGTTTTTTACCCTCTGGTAAACATACAAAAAGCTATTGAACATGGCCATAGAAATAGTTGATTTACCCATTGAAAATGGTGATTTTCCATAGTTTTTTGTATGTTTACCAGAGGGTAAATCCCATTGAATGACCATTAAAAACGTATACCGTGCCTTTTCGGCCACCCGGCTTCGCGACCCAGGCAGCTTAGGCTTCGCCTGTTCCAAAGCCTTTGCGGCCTCGGAGGCCTGAAAAATCGGGGCCGTTTCACGCTTGGCCAAGAGACCACCGATTTTGGTACAATGTGTTTTACCCTACAATGTGGGGCCCCCGTTGGGGGCCACATAACTCCAATTTCACTATGGTTTATGGTACGCAAATAACTATAGTATTCATAGGGCGAATCTAAACCAACTTATAATTGGGGGGGGGCACATTGTAGTGATGCTATTAAGTATTGGGCCCAGGCTGATCTTCAAGTTTGTGATGGGTCAATCCCTGAAATACCCTGCTAAAGGGGGGTTATTCACATCCATCAATCATTGATCCTAGCTAAAATTTAATGTGAAGCCATAGCAGCCGTAGCCACCCTGAAACCCTCCTGTTTCAGCAGCTCAAAAGCAGCAGGTTTGGGTGAAACGGTGGTTCGACAAGGACTCAGTTCATGATCTCGGTTGACCAATGTCTGGTGTGCTTGAGCCACTCAAAATGCTATTTTTCTTTGACTGGTTGGTGGTGCAATAACCATCTTTAAAAATGATGGAGTTCGTCAATGGGAAGGATTATCCCCATATATGAAATGGAAAATAAAAAATATTCCAAACCACCAACCAGTTTAGATATGTTGAAAACAAGATGAATGAAACAAAATGATGAGTCGGACATGGTTCAAAACCCCTCCACAGCGGGATGGTGTAGTAAAATGTAGTAAATCCAAAACTTGCGTGCCCGTTTTTCTACCCCACGGCTACCATCATGGATCCCCAGCCCTGGTCGAAAGCTCAACCGCACCGCATTTTGCGGCACAGTGGAGCGGCAAATTCGGCCACCACTCGCGCCACGTCGCGCAGTCGTTCCGGGCGTTCCGGGCCCTCAGCCCTCAGCCTTCTCCTTGGGAACGTGATCAAAAAACTTGGATTTTCATCTGGTCTACTACGAAGTGTATCTCAGTTACAAGTTGACTTAGTAACCAGAGATGTCACCGAGCTTCAATGCATAATACATGGAATATATTGAAATATAGCCTTTGAATATCCAGTGGTTCATCACCACTTACGCTTCCCGGGTTACACGGTTACACCTCTAGTCTCTTGGATGAATGCCATGTGCGGTCAATGGGGTGGGTTATGACTGCCATTCGTGCTGGAAAATTCCATCTTTTACCCACTGAAAAAGCCGAATATGAAGATATATGTAATGAAGTGCATATAAAAAATCATACCACCATCAACCATGAATCTAAATGAAAGTCTGAAAATAAGTCACCATCAATCCTCAACCATCATCAACCATCATCAACCATCATCAACCATCATCAACCATCATCAACCATCATCAACCATCATCAACCATCATCAACCATCATCAACCATCATCAACCATCATCAACCATCAATCTGAAAATAAGTCACCCACCTTTTCCCAAGGCTGTTGAAACATAGCTATCCCAACCATCACAGCACGGTCGCCACTTGGGTGAGGTCGCGGCGTCGCGACGATTCAAGTCTCAATGGATGATCGCCAAAAAGTCGCCACTTGGGTGAGGCCACAATGGTATAGAAAGGTCTCTGATGTTTCCCTGATCATTTCATATTTTTCATATAATTTCCAGGTTGGAACCAACTGTTCGTTTTTTGGGGTTGCAAAAAAAAATCGCTAAGAATCGGGAATGTTGAATAAAGAGGTCAACAAGAAAAAACATCAACTTACCTAAAATACTTTGGAGAAAAATATTGGGGGTTTAAATATAGTTATAATCATCCGTTTATGAGGTTCTATATCATATAGTAACTATGGTTGTGTAATAATTGCAACTATGGTTGCTAAAGATGTTTATAGTTACTATATGCACATGGTTTCCAAAAGATATTTACTGTATATGGTTATATTTATAATACTGTGTACTGTGTACCCTCTGGTAATTTGTTACATAGCTATTGAAAATGGCCATTTATAGTTGATTTATCCATTCATAGCATGGTGGATCTTTCTATACTTTTTTGTATGTTTACCAGAGGGTAAATCTCCATGAATCACAACTTAAATAATTATTAATTATTGATGATAATGATAATTATTAACCACTATTAACAACTATTAACCACATAGGAAACCATAGGAAACCACCACGGTTGTATATGGCTGTAAAGATCTTCATCCTATACGCCGAGGCTCAGGTTGTTGAGCGTTGGGCACACCATCTTTGTCGAGCCAAATGCCAAAGATGTTGTGTTCTCGCACGGCTTCCTGGCGGCCCCCCGTTTTCTCGTAGGGCAGGCACAAAACAAAACAGATGGTAATGAAACATGGTGGTTTCCTATGGTTTCCTATGGTTTCCCATGGTTTCCTATGGTTAATAGTGGTTAATAGTGGTTAATAATGATCATCAATAATTATTTAAGTTGTGATTAATGGAGATTTACACTCTGGTAAACGTTTACATGTTGCTATGGAAAATCACCATGCTATTGATGGGTAAATCAACGATTTCTATGGCTATTTTCAATAGCTATGTAACAGTCATTACCAAAGGGTAGTTCAAAGTGATTTCCAGGAGGTGTCTTCAATGGCCATTTCAGGATCCTAAATTGGAGGTACCTACCATATATAAGGCCTATGTAAGAGGATATACTAGATATACCTACAAAATATGACCAGAAATATGGTACTAACGTACCTCCAATTTAGGATCCTGAAATTTCCATTGATGTCTTGGATGATTAATAGTTTCACTGAAACAAGCTTAGCCAAAAAGGGCCTGCTTTGGGCTGATTCCCATCGCAGAAAATTGTGGATCGCAAAGGGTCCTCATAACCATCGTCTTCTTGCACCACCCGACCTCGGTCAACTACTTGGTGGCGAACTACCCACGAATCGTAAGTGGGTTAGTTCACCCCAATTTTTTGAGTGGATCAACCCTACAAGAAAACCCACTTATAACTGGGGTTATAATCCACTTGAGATTCCTGGGATGAGCCACCAAGTATCTACCCAGTTTCATGAAACATGGAGGTTTCCTGAAATGGGGGTACCCCCAGTTCTCATCCATTTTAACAGGACTTTCCAGAAAATAAACCATCCATTTGGGGTACCCCCATTTTATGGAAACCCCTGCATGGCAATTGAAAATCGCCCATTTATAGCCTAGCTGGTTGGTGGGTTCAACCCCTCTGAAAAATATGCAAGTCAGTTGGGATGATGAAATTCCCAATATATATATATGGAAAAATAATATTCATGTTCCAATGTTCCAAACCACCAAACAGATATATATGGGAAAACTGTGGATAAAGTAGTTCACCATGTTTCTGTGCCCTCGGAACTCTCCCCAGGATTCTGTTGGTGAACGTGCCCAAGATTCCCGGTTTTGAAAAAAACTCAGTTGGAGACGTGCTTGGAACAAGGGAGCAGAGCGGAACATAATCTGCTTCCCAACCTGGTGAGGCAGCAAAATTTCATGGGAAAAGGTGGATGATCATGGGATTTCATGCAAGATATTGCCTATATATATAAATGGAGGTTTTAATGGTGATATAATGACATATTAATGACATGTTAATGACATATTAATGACATATTCATGGCATATTAATCGAATATTAATGGAATATTGGATGATACCATCCATGTTCATCAAACATGGCAATGGGAAAGCCACGATCAAAATGGTTGTTTAGTTCGCTGGGGAAATCAACGAAGTAAATGATGGATTCTCCAGCACTCCATGTCTGATTGCCGGAGGGTATACCCTCTGATAATGTAACAGTTTGCTATGGAAATGGTCCATGTACAGATGGTTTATCCATGTTTATCCATCAAAAATGAGGATTTTCCATAGCTGTCACAGCTGTCTTAAGTCTGAAAATGCGGTTTTACCCACCAAAATTAAGCAGTGCTAGTGGAGAAAATGATGTTTTGAACCATGAGAAATGTTGGGGCCCATTTTCAGGTAAACCCAACTGGGTATCCATAAAGCCATTCCCCTCTGGTGTCATGAAACGTGGCTTGCCGGGCATGGAGGTTTGAATCGGGAAATCATCTATAAATGGTAAGCAAACCACGTTTGATTACCGGAGAGTAAGCTAACTGACTGGGAATATCAAGCATATATCATCATATATCACGGGGTTATTTCTGATTCTTGTTTCACTTACGAGATGGACTTTCACTTACGAGATGGACCCCATCTCGTACTGCAAAGTATCGAATCGATGGGTGAGGAGACCTCAATTGAAGGGAAACTCATCCACAATTCATCTACAAAATTTCATGGAAACTTCAGTCATGGAAGAACTCCCCCAAGTCGCCATGGCTTTCCGAAACATCTACCGCTGCATCTACCTGCTGCCGTTGCGCACGTTCCGCACGTTCCGCCCTTTCGCCCGCCTTCTTGTGAACAGGAGCTTGAGATCGTTGCAAAGACGCCTCTTGGGAAAGTCGCAACACGAGTCGCGTGACACGATACCTTCTGGTAATTTGTTACATAGCTATGGAAAATCACCATTATTAATGGGTAAATCCACTATTTCTATAGCCCATTTTCAATAGCTACGTTAAATTACCAGAGGGTAGTTGTGCTTCAGCCATGGCCATAGATTGATCTTTCCCATGACGGATCCATGGTGCTGGTATATTAATGCTAACATGACTGGGGTATATTGATGGGATCCATGTTACCATATATAGCAGCACCATGGATCCGTCATGGGTTTCAAATGATTCAGTTCGAACACCACGAAACTACTGTTAAAAATGTCCAGCTGAATCAGTCGGATGATGTTGGATGATAGTCAGAACAGAGGAGATGATGATCCAACCAATGATCGTTAGAACGCTTAGAACTATTAGTTGAGGATTTAGATCAACAAATGTACATTAGGAGTCTTGCAAATGATGGTTGACTAAGCTACATAAATACACATAAGTGTCAACAAATGTTAGAAATGTTAGAACTCTACTCGGTAGAGGAGATGGTTAGAATGTCATGTCATGTCTCTCCTTGAGGCGGTCTTCAATCTTCTTCTCCTGTTGCAGCTTGCGACTCAGCCGCAGGTCCAAGCGCCTCTGACGCTCCTGGCCGAGCAGCCGAAAAGTTCACCTGGTTTCTTGGGATTTCACCAGAAATACTGGTGATGTTATGAGACAAAAAACCCATGATTTAATGGGATCTTTGTTGTTTTGTTGGTTTGGAATATTACCTTGTTATACCTTGTTAACTATAGTTGTATCCTCCATAAACCATATATAGTTAAGCAAGTTATTTTGCGTCCACTTTGGGACTTGGAATCATGCCAGAAATACCGTATGAGATCGGGAAAAACTGAGGATGAAGCGTCTATAGTTGGGATAGAATGGGGATATAAATGGAATTAATGGATATGAGACAGTGGATGGAAGAAATCCTGCACCAGTTGGCAACCGTTAGGTAACTATGAAACACTGTAGATAATGGGATTGTAAGGGGATAAACCATATACCAACTGGTGCAGGGGAAACGGAAATAACAAAAAAAAGATTCCCCTGGTTTAGTTCGGAAAAAGGCATTTAACCACTCGAAATCGGGTTTTAATCAGCAAATTGATGGATTTGTTTGGGAATACTAAAAGCGGAAAGCACGGTGTTGATCATCCAATGTAAGGGTAAACGCTGTAGATGTTCCCTTGATCCAATGCTGGGACAGATATTCATCAAACAAAATGGGAACATGATATAGCCATAGCTAATCCAAGCTTCATTGGCACTATGTCGTGGTATCTTGATTGACCTCAGATGCCTGCAAAACTGGTGAGTTTTTTTTAAGTATGTCAAATATTCCTATACTATATACAAGAAATGTTCATATACCATATTATACACGTATTCCTCCATTTACTCTTGAAGCTGGGTCATGAACCTATCAACTTTTAAGACCTTTCATGATCTTCCCTGCATTTGGGAGGAAGCCATGAAGGCTCGGACCAAAGACTTGAACGGTCAGCTCTGATTTTAGTCCTAAAGCTAAATAGAAAGGTCAACTGGTCAACTTGTGAGTGCAAAATGGGTACCATAAGACTACCATAAGTCCCAAAATGGTCATTCCACAGGTCTTGAAATGTTGGTCAACTTCAAAGGTGCTGTAGCTGACAGAATAGCTGACCAAACCCTGGTACTGACCCCCAAATATCATAGCCCAAGTTCGAAAACATATTTCGAACACAACAAAAAACAAAAATAAATCATGGAACCCCCATCCCATATATCCCATATATCCTATATATCCCATATATCCCATCATTATCAGCATGTTTTTTTTCTCAACACTTCATCCCATGAAATATCTCTCCCGGCCCATGATTCCCATGGGAAAAAACCCATGGAACAACTGGCCAAAGTCCCATGGCATGGGCCGCCCTCCTTCTTGTGCTCTTCCGCCAAGACCCGTGCACCGAGGCCGGAATCCTCCGCCTACGGTGGTGAAAAATACTGCGGTCACTGTTGTTGATGGTATGTTTAATGGTTATGAGCATGGTGTGAAAAACTGTATCTGGTTGGTGGTTGACCTACCCCTCTGAAAAATATTAGTCAGTTGGGACTATTATTCCCAATATGATGGGAAAAATAAAAAATGTTCCAAACCACCAACCAGGTATTCTATATGGTGTATTCTATGGGTATCTTTAATATGGTATGGTCCGGTTGTGGTGTTAAATTCTACATTATGCTCTGGGTGTTTTATGCTATTTTGATGGCTTTGTTGGTGTACTTAATTGTATTTTATGGTGAATTTAAGGAAAATCTGCGGAAATAAGGAAAAAGACAATAATAACTAATAATAGCCGTATAAATTTTAAAAATAGTAAATAAATTCATAAATAAATAAATAAATAAAATTCAATAAACCATAATAAAAAAATGTAAATGATAAATAAAAATAGCACAATAGTTTAAAAACTTAAGAAATGTGTAGTGTATGTGTTTAAATTGCCTTTCAGATTGACGTAAGTAATGTTTTTTCGGCGATGATCCAAATGCTCAAAAGTGGCGTCTGCGTCTTTTTGACGGATTCATAGAATACATTGAATACATAAGTTACGTTTTTTTGGAGCAGGTATTTACGAAAGTTAAGATGAACAAGTATCCAAGATCTTCCAAGGGGGTATATGGGTACCCTCTGGTAATTTGTCAAATAGCTATTGAAAATGGCCACTTATAGTCAGATTTCCCACTAAAAATGGTGATTTTCCATAGTTAAGTTATGTTAGTTTACCAGAGGGTATATAATGACATCGACCCGTAACTTTTCTGCTGGGTTCCTGCACCGACTGCGATCCGAAAGGCGATCCATAGATCCGATGAATCTGTGGGGTGACCCGGTAACCATGGCTGGGTCAGCTGGGTTAGCATTACGAAGCCCAGAATGTGCTGGCTGACTTGCTCACATAATTTGCAAAAACCATCATTTCTGATGGTCTAAAATTTTCACCATTTTCTCTAGTTACCCTCTGGTAAACTAACATAACTATGGAATATCACCATTTTTAATGGGAAAACTCACTATAAATGACCATTTTCAATAGCTTTTTGTATGTTTACCAGAGGGTAGATGGGCCATGGAACCAGTGACTTGCTTCGTAACTAAAAAATATGGCCCTTGCTGGTTTTTTTTTGCGTCACCTCGTCGAGATATGCCAGGTACTCTTCTAACTTGAACTCAATGCGTGCCAACATCTGCCTGGGACAAATGGAAAACGGACTAAAAATTGATGAAACTAGTTATGGTCAAGTAATGTGGTAAATTCAATAACAAACTGAAATTGGAACTGATGGTTAGTTCTTGATCTTGGGATAATTTGCAGGAAACCCTACATTTTACCATTGAGAATGGGGGGTAAGCCATGGTATAACCATCGAGTTTTTCCCCTTCGTCAAATTCTGGCAAGGATTCACTGATCTTTGGGGAGATTTAATGGATGACATGGATGGATTTGATGCGGAGATTCTAGGGTATGACAAAAATGGGTGTGTCTGAAAATGAGGTATATATCAAAAAAAAACAAAATGACTAGGGAAAACAGATGATAAACATTGATAAACCATGGGATTTGGGGGTATGCTATTTTCAGACAAAGCAACATTGTTTCACAACGCAGTACTGAAACTGCTAATCCTGTAACTGTAATAAGCATGTTTTGTTTTTTTTTCCGTAGTCCTCTTCATATATATTTGTATTATATTATATTAATATTATATATGTTTATACTATGTAATGGTGTACCGCATCTCCCCCAACCACATTTATAATTATTGTTGTTACTATTAATAATTATTATTATACATATTTATATATACTATTATACATATATATATTATACACATAAACATTATATATTCAAGATATTCATCAATGTCCCTCAATCCCATGAATTGTTTTTCCATGTTTTTTCCAAGGTGCAAGGTATCACCATCGTCCTGGTTCTCGTGCATACATACGCCATGCACTTCCACCACTCCGCCCGCCAGACCGTCAAGCAACTCCTACGCGTGGCTAGAAATCCCCATAGAAAAACGATGGATTTTCAATGGTAAAACCCCTGTAAAACATACTGAACAAGATTGGAAAAAGGCCATCGAAAGTGGGGATTTACCAATAAAAGCTGGGATTGAGTCCATTTTTTATCTGGTCAATATATATATATATACATGTACATATCCATGTACAGCAAAAGAATGGAGATGCAGTGTAACAATTACTCAAAAGGATGTGACTGAAAATTTCCCAGCTATAAACCTCCACTTATATTACCAGCTATCATTCCAAGATCCAAGGGTCAAGCTATGAACGACTCGAACACCTCAATTTCCCCCTCGGGAGAAACAAAAGAAAAACAAGTATAAAATGGGGACCCATTGTTGGAGCCATCCCCATTTTTGGACAAACCCATATTCTTTTGTTTGCTGCTGGAATATCCCCATGTTTCTCTAGCAAGCCCATTGCCACTATCCACTACATACTAAGGTTTTGATAGTTAAATCATGTTAAATCAATTTTTAGTAGTTAGATCCCCAGTTTCAATGGTTATATAAACTGTATCAAACCCTGAGTTTTGCTTAAAAAAAAAAACAGTTCTTATCACCGAGGATCAGCCCACGGATCTCACCAGGGCTATGGGAGTCAAGTCATCACCATCTCCAAGTCACCACAAATTAAATGGTTGATTAATGGCTGATACAAATCCCCAATATTGAAGATGAATGGATAAAAATTACTTGGAGATGGGTTAATGTATGTTAATGTCAACCCCGGATTAATAAACCGTGGTTTATGAAAAAAAGGGGGTACTCCTCCAATAGTCATTTCATCTGATACTTTTTTATGGTACCCTCCCAATTAAACAGCATAATTAGGGGTTTATGAATCCAGGGTTGACATTAATGCTAGTCTAGCAGCTTATGTTTACCATCCCCAAATATGGTACCCTCTGGTTATTTAACATAGCCATGGAAGCCATGGCCCATTTATGGATGATGTTCCCAGCTAGAAACCTCCATTTATTTTGGGGATTTTCAATGGCTATGTTAGTCATAACCAGATGGTTGTTCTCTGGCAGAAACCCCGTCGGCCCTGGGCGTCCTCGATCTCAGAGCCACCGTGACTTTGCGAGATCGCCCTGGGCGTCCGTCGGACGGGCAAAGGGATGGTATGTTAAAGATCCAAACAAGATGAAAATGACGGTAACTATGGTTTTAAATGGTTGTATATGGTTATATCAGCTACATTTATGGTTATATATATATGGTATTATATATATATGTATATATATGTATATATATATGTATATATATATGTATATATATATGTGGTGTGTATATATATATATATAAGTGGATATATATAGATATATACATATATGTGGTGTGTATATATGTATATATACAGTGTGCCTCTCTCTATATATATATATATGGTGTATATATATACATGTTTATAATCAGCAGTTTAGCCATTAGATAAAACAGTATACCAGGAATACCATTAAATGAAACTGAAACTCATCAGTCTACTAGGAGTTTACCCTTTCTATCTGTTTGTCTGGGTTACTATATATGATATATTGTCTATAAATATATATATATATATCGAACTAATGACAACAAGATCTACTAATATTGACAATGTATATATGCATATATATATATGTATACATACATAACATAACATGACATTACATTACATTACATAACATTACATTACATTATATTACATTACATTACATAATATTACATTACATTACATAATATGACATTACATTACATTACATATTACATTACATTATATATGACATTACATTATATTACATTACATTACATTATATTACATTACATTACATTATATTACATTATATTACATTACATTATATTATATTACATTACATTACATTATATTACATTACATTATATTTTATTACATTACATTAAATACAGGGTAATGAGGATGTGTATGTATATGTCCATTGGATGTGTCAAACTAAACCAATAACTGGGGCTTTCGTCTTGTGGGATCTATCTCATATGTATCCCAGAAGCATCAAGATCACACCAAAATATGGGGGGTTCCATAAATGGAGAATCCCCAAAATGGATGGTTTATAATGGAAGTCTTATGACACAAATCCATGATTTGGAGGTACCCCAATTTCAGGAAACCTCCATCCCCAATGGGCCAATCCCACCTGTACAAGGTGGGACCCATCTGTAACGATAAGTAAGTTGACGCAAATAACTTGGCTCGCGTTTGGCTTTATGGAGGATATAACGAACCTTGTAAATGGGGGTACCCTCTGGTAAACTAACATAACTATGGAAAACCACAATTTTCAATGGGTAAATCCACTATAAATTGCCATTTTCAATAGCTATGTTAGTTTACCAGAGGGTAAATCTAAACCAACTTATATCATCGTTTTGGTTCCACCTTGTAGATATTCTTGGGTCCGGAAAAATGTTGACCCACACATCTCAAGGCAAAATCGCTGTCCAAACACTACACCCGATAGCCTGTGGTAAAGTGGCGGAAAAATCAAACAATTGCCATTGGCTATATCTTCAGATACCCTCTGGTAAACTAACATAGCTATTGAAAATCACCATTTTTAATGGGAAAATCCACTATAAATTGCCATTTTCAATAGCTATGTTAAATTACCAGAGGGTATATCTTCAGATACACGCAATTCGCTGCTTTCAGCATACCCAATGTTTGGTCACCCAAAATGTTTGCTGGCGAATCCCGAAACTTCTCGAAATTGCCCCCATCTCTGCAGGGCATGGGTGACCACTCCATGACGTTTTTTGGCAATCCCAAATCACAACGGCCAGGCGCTGTTTCAGCTCATCACACTTGCTCTTCTCTTCAAAGATTTGCCGCTCAAGCCTCAAGTGTGTCGTTGTGGAAGCTGAAGCTGAAGGTTGGGGACCAAAAACACTAGGGGGACCGGATAACAATGGCGAGCTAAGCCCAAAACAAAGGCTTCAAGGAGAAAATGGTGAGTTAAGCCACAAAAATGGTATGATTGATGATTACAAAACCTATAGTGGCGATACAGTAGAATTGGATACAAATAACAATATGATATGAAATGCAAGAAGGGATCAATAGGTAAGTTGCGGTACAGCTAGACCAACTACCTGGAGCAGTGGAATGCCGTTCCACTTGGATATGTGAAACCAAAGCCTAGAATTGGGGTGCAATCTTGCAAGCAGTTGATTCTTTGGTGGACTACATTTTCCTTTTTCAAGATCATTTGGAAGTAGAATCCAGAAACAAGAGAAAATGTGTTGTTTTGTCTTCAAAACCAACCAAAATTTGGCTTCAAAGCATCGAAGATTGGTGATGTACCAATGTGTGAATGGGAATGTACCGCATCTTTCAGGCACAGTAGAGGCTCCGTTTTGGGTATCCTGTAAGGGACCGTTGAAGTGGACAGCCTTTACATTGGGTGTGCTGAAAAAGTTGGAGACCATTTCGCTTCGCACACGACACGTGCGTCTTGGCACACATCACTACAGCCGTTCAAAAAAAGAAACAGAAAACCTCATAGACCCGAAGAATCACTAGTGTCACTAGACATGGTAAGTACCACAGCAGTCATCTTGTTTTCAGACCCAAAATATAGTGCTTCAAAATCTGATTCTCTTGGACTCGCTTAAAGCGTCCAGTTCCTGTTCGATGCGTCCACCTCCACACCAGCATCTCAGCCTTGCCATCCCCCATTTTCAAAGCGAGGAGTCCGAGGAGCTGTGAAATTTGGACCTGCATCTTGTTACTCATCGCCTGGCAATCCCAGTCGATCATCTTTCAATGAAGAGTCTATATATATAATGTATATATATAATGTATATATTATATTAAATATATAATGTGTATATATATATGCATATATATATTTAATATAATATAATAAAACTAGATATGTATAATGTAGCATATAGTATATAATATATAATGTATATATATAATATAATATAATATAATATAATATAATATAATATAATATATATATGTAATATAATATACTGTAATATATATATATATATATATGTAATATAATATATACATATATATATAATATATAATATAATATAATATATTATATTATAATATAATATAATATAATATCATATAATATAATATAATATATATAATATATAATATATAATATATAATATATAA
>Ga0126342_10001519_pt1 | contig 32913 bp, 21 predicted proteins | sample Cyp1metagenome_FD_92528 | JGI IMG/M metagenome (GOLD analysis project Ga0126342, IMG submission 92528) | Coral microbial communities from Lord Howe Island, Old Settlement Bay, Australia - Cyphastrea 1 metagenome | ecosystem: Host-associated > Invertebrates > Cnidaria > Coral ...
AATCTTATAATAATCGTTTATGGATGAATGAATGGTCACATTATTTGGGGGGTTCGGTTTTTGGACCTCCTCACTGGACCTTGTTGACCTAGTTGACCTATAGGGGGGGGGTTATTAATCCGGTGTCAACATTATGTCTTTTATATGTCGTTGATGTAGTTCCTACTTGCTCAGCGTGTGCTTCAAAACCCAACCTACGGGGTCTATAACTATGGTTCTTGGGATGATTCCACCTCGTACAGCTGTATATGGGATAACCCCACGAATTGGGACAAAAAAATCCTCCAGTTGTGTCTCAAAAAAAACACACCATTTCTGCCATAAAATCCTCATATATGTCATGCATTTTCATGCCTACAAAAGCGAAAAACATTGAGAGTTAAATTTTCCATCGAATCGATCATTTTTGATCGTCAGATCCACCATCATATCGATGGTTAAGTCCCCAAGGGTTTCAAAAAAGGGTGAAATCCTGACTTTTTTCTGAAAAATCGTCCACAGGTGAACGATGAGTAAATCCCAATTCTTTTTTTGGTGAAATTCCGGTGAAACCATCAGGAAATCCAGGTTTTGATGGTGAAAATTGCCTGGTTTTGAGGATGAAATCACGAAACGAATCCTTCATTCTTGATGAACGCTATATAGCAAACCCATATATTTATCCCTATTGAATATAGCATTAAATATAGCCATAAAAACCCATCACATCACCATCACTGGGTGTGGTTAAAAATCACCATTTTTTGCCGCAGCTCGCTGAGGAGCCGCGCCACCAAGGCCCAGTCCAACCACTGGTCCCGACTCCTCAAAGGCAGATTTTTCGCGGTCGACGTAGATGTTAAGAGAGAACACAGTCTGTGAAACTGGAGTTTTTTCCATTGGGATTTGGGTTACCCTCCAGTAAAAAAAAAACAGTTTGACCCTGGCTAGTCATAGGGGTTGGAAGACTAGTTAGTTTCCACTATAAATTGGTCATTTTCAGGGTCTATGTTAATTTACCAGAGGGTATATAGGGGCTATTAATAACCCATTATTATATCCCAATGAGTAATATATATATATACACATTGCCAATCTGAGATACCCTGCAACACATGAAAAATTCTTTGCTGGTTAATTAGTAGATATTACCATTGATACCAAAAGACTAAAGGATTCAAGTATCCATCTAAGATTGACAATGAACATATGCGCAGCATTCAGAATCCCTCATTATTTGTGACATATCTTGAAATACCGGTTGCTGAAGAACGGGACTCACTGTTCTGAAGGATTATTATAATATATTATAATCCAGAATATCATGTGTTTCGGTTTTAGTGAGTTTTTTTTCGATGTTTTCAATGGGATGGTTCACAGTTCATGGGGGTCCGTCTACTTTGAGACAACCCCATGGCTGCAGCCATGGAGATGCTTCGCTTGACCCGCGATAACCAAAGGCTAGATGGATGTTTCGGGGATTTTCAATGGAGGGTCAGGGGTTTCTTGAAGGGGGGGAAGTAACAGAAACGTGACTCCGAAAAAGGAACTAAAAAGATGCAAGAAAGCCTTCCAGCTGAAAACAGCATTGACAATCCTTTCAAAGATCGGGTTTGCAACAACCCTATTTCTTCTTCCTATCCCATGATATCCCCACCACCACTGGTAGGTCATAGGTATATTACGATCATTGCCAGCCATTCTTTTGACCTTGCACGAACGGAGTGCCAGAAACTGCATCCTGGCTTCCGTGATCCATCTCTGTGTGGCTCAGAAAGGGTTGAAGCTCGCTCTTGGCACGTGGAGTCTCATCAAATAATATGGACAACGATTTTCTCGACCATGTGATGACTGGGGATATCCTGTTCAGACAAACCAATTGTATATGTGTCCTCTGGTACAGTCGACCATTTTTCAGGATGAAGAAAGTGGAGTGGAGGCTAATTCAGTTGAGGAGATGAGAAAAAAAATGGGTCCTGGAAGGAAGGGTATCCGGCCAAACAACTATCATTTCCACAGAAATTGATTGCTGTAATGTCGACCTACTGTGGATGGAAGAAATCCTGCATCACCTTGGATGGTTGAAACCCTATAAATAATGGGATAAGCCACCTATCAACTGGTGCAGGATTTCTTCCATCCACCGTAGATTTATGAAAAGACCCACCTCTTTCTGTGTGTGGGCATTGACTGCTTCCACTGGCGATTTGCTCCACTTCTACCCCAATTCCAATCACCATACCCCGTACGTATGTATGTATATGTTATACACGTCCCGACAAAAGGGAAGCTCACCACAGTGCCAATTTATGCCATTTCCATCCATTTCCTACATGTTTGGCTATGTTCTGGAACACCTTGGCCAACAAAACCTCGCTGAACCACCTCACCAAACAGCGAATTAAAAACCTGGCCGAAGTTGGCCAAAAGGACTGCACCCCTCGGGTAAAACTGATGGCTGTCACAGCGGACAACCAAACCGAACTGAGCCAACGGACAGCGGTCATTTGACCGACAGACTCATTGAATTCAACAATTAATCAATGGGATATCCCCTTACATAGCCCTGAAAAATAGGCCAAAAATATATGGAATCGGTACCTCCAATCATTCGGTTCCTGAAGATCTCCCATTGAATTAAAATGGCAGCTTTCCAAAGTCATGGGGTTCCCCTTAGGGATCCATGACTTCATGAAACCGCGAAGGCTCGCAGCCCTCGAAACGGCAGATCCAACAGACGTTGCCCGGACTGCCACATCTCCTCAGTCGCTGAGCCAGTCGATGGGTACAAGATTGATCTTGAGGCTTGAAATCACACGGAAATCACCCTGTTCAATCAACGACATCAAATACCTTAAATATATATAGATAGATAGATAGATAGATAGATAGACAGACACATACATACATAACATACATACATAATATACTATATTAATCTAACTTACCCATATGTGGATAACTATATACATAATATACATACATAATATACTATATTAATCTATATGATATGTGGATAACTGACCCATAGCCATCCCATACCCATCTTCAGCTGCGGGACCACACGCTTGGAAGATGCCACGAGGATATTTTGACCATCCAACAGCTGTGCAAAGAGAACGAAGTCGCCTGGCTGCAGGCCGTCGCAAAAAATGCATGGTGGATTACCATATCTTGTACATATATATATATATATGTATATATATATATATACACATACATACGTAATAACATAACATAACATTACATTACATTACATTACATTACATTACATTACATACATATATATATATATTATATATAGTTAATTATATATATATATACATACATATATACATATAATCACCATATATAGTTGTATAATCACCCACAACATCCCACAACCAACATAGCCAAAAATAAAAACACATATAGGTTATAGATTTATATCCCAACTTGGGGTTAATCATGCTACAAGCATCGTGGCCCACAACCATCAACTGCAGCCCTGGGCTGCAGCCTTAAGGGACCTTCATCTCAGACCAAGGCAGCAAGGTTAGGATGTTCCCTGGATTGGTCCTGTTTTTAGTCATCTGGCTGTGCCTCGTTTTTTACTTGGAAAATTTAAGGGATCTACCCCACTGAAACAAATGATCAATAGTAGATAGTATATCTAATGGATAGTATATCCAATGGATATAGTATATTATATTATCAATATATTATCTACTTATCTACACCCATAAATATTTAGATGGTCAACAGGCCATGGCTGTCAGGGGCATCACTACGACGCCTGTTTGGATCGATGCCAGGCATTGTTTACTGGCGATGCACCAAAGCTTCACTCCACCTTGGACAAAGCAATCCCTACAAGGTGGTGCCCCATAGTTAGCTAAGTTGGTTTATAACTCCAATAACTATGGTTTATAGGTGATATATCTATAGTTAATGGGATTATAAACCAACTTATAACTGGGGGGCACCACCTTGTACGCAAAAATCCACCGTGGGGGATTGCTGTTAGGGGCTTCCCAGCAAATTTGCAGAGTCTCATTCTGTGTTTTTCGTGCTTTTGAATTGTTGCTGGTAAGTGGCTACACGGTCAACACCAAACACCCACTGAAAGCTCCGCGGATCTCCCAGCCATGAGACAAGTTACTGCCAGTTGGTTTATAAACCCCATTAACGTCCATAAACATATGGATATGACAATGGTAGATAGTATACTCTATATTATATACATATATTACATATATATATACAGTATATATTACGTGTATATATATATATATTACATATATATATATTATATATCCCTACTTACCATCCATTCACAACCATAGTTTTTTCTGGGTAACCTGGAAGTCCAACACGTCCAAGGTACTACAGTTGTTCATGATATTGAAGACTTCCTCAGTGGATAAGCAATCAAGAAAAAAACAAACGCACCACAGCGACTGGGAATCGATTGATTGGAGGTACCGATTCCATATATTTTTGGCCTATTTTTCAGGGCTAAATTTCAGGGAATATCCCCACAATATATGGCCAGAAATATGGTACGTTTACGTACCTCCATAAATTGGATCCTGGAGATCTCCCATTGATATATTGGAATATTATCACTATAAACTATAGTAATATTTGGAATATTAGTCCTATTATCTAATAGTGTGATATCTCCCATCGATAATACGCTTTTCACCAGAACTCTGTTGGACACTATGACAAACCCCATCTGGGATGACTCAATTCCTAGAAGCCTTGCATCATCCAAGTCATGCATGACCATGACTACGGATTTGAAACCTCTGGTGACGGAACAAAAAAAAACATGTTAGGAAAGCGGCATAGTGTTTGAAAATAAGGCATACCCCAAACAGACATTCAAATGAGGAAAAATATCATCATCCACTATTCTGGACATAATTTTCAACCCTCTGGTAAGTGGGACCTAAACACACTTGTTGATCTGATAATTACTAGGGATAGAAACGTTGGATTGTCCATTGCAAGGTCATTTTTTGGGGTACATCATCATTCCACACAAAAGAGATCTTTGAGTCAGCTTGAGGTCCTTGGAACCCAGAGCTACTTTTTGGATGTTTAGCTTCTTGGTGATTCATGTCAGCCCTGGATTAATAAACCCCAAAACGGCTGAGTTTAATTGGGGAGGTACCAATTAAGTATATATATATACTGACTGTATATATCAGATTCTCACATCATTTGGAGGAAAGCCCCATAATCTTCATAAACGATGGTTTCGTCTCCGGGGTTGACATGGCCGGTGAGATCGCAATATTTTTGCTTCCTAAGTGGGTGGGGGTCCCACGATTGTTAGGTAGAAGCCACCATTGTTGATGGTTGAATTCACGATTGTTTCCTGGTTAAAGCCAACCCCTGGTGGTTTCAACTGGTATACCTACCCCTCTGAAAAATGATGGAGTTCGTCAGTTGAGATGATTATTCCATTCCCAACTGTTTCTGGAAAGTCACAAAAGCCCATGGTTCCAGTCACCACCAACCAGATGATTATTAACCATTATTAACCATTATTAACCATCATTATCTCATACTAAACCAATGTTCCAGTCATGTTCCAGTCACCACCAACCAGTGATGTTTGATGTGGAAATTCCCGTTGTTTCATGGTTCAACCCCTGTGTTTCCATCGAAACGACCATTGGTTGACCCACCAGCCAGCTGGGTTACTCGTCCGCATCCGTAGGCGACAAGCAGACGGTATCCGTCACTGCTGAACCTCCGTAGCTGGAACCATGTTTTTAAGGTAGGGATTGGAGGAACTACAGGCACCCAGAGTTAGGGTGTATTGAACTTGTAGATTATACAGGTTACATTGTATATATATATATACTTATGTATATATATATATAATTATATATATAATTACATATATATATATATATACATGCGTGTGTGTGTGTGTGCATACCTTATCTATGCATATGCCGTATAGTTTATAGTTTATAGTACATGTATGTATGCGCATGTATGCATTTTTTTTACTGAAACGGAACACTAGGAATGTGACTCAATGACTGCAACCAATTCTTGTGGGGGATGGTTTACTTCAAGAGCCATGGCTAGGGATTATGATCCACCGATTTGTCCCAAAATGAACAGATCCAATACAGCGCTGTACCAAACGGAGCGGGTCTCGAGAGATGTCTATTGGGGGTAACTATTGGGGGTAAGATTCCTGGAGGATTAGGAATTACTGATAGCAAACGCTGGCGCTGATTGTGATGGTGGGCAGGTGCTTGTCAGCACCTGGTCCAATATCTTGGATTATCTTGGCATCCACCATATATGGGATGAATGAATACTTGGTGACTCAACCCATTTCGTGAATGGCTTCTAACCGCACACTAGCCACCTGTGTCTGGGACGTGATCGTAACAATTCCCCATAAAAAAAAAAACGCTGATCAAGTACCACCCTACCATAACGCGTAGACATAGTGATCTTTTGTGGGCATTCCTCTGAACAAACACATTGCATATGATACATGGCTATGGATCAAACCCCGTGTATCCAGCTTTTAACCTCAAAGTAGCTGCGATGAATGTGGACATGTATCCTCCAAATATGGCAGCCTGCTACATACCTGTCCTCGTGTCTTGATAGCTTTGCACCTCTCCCCCAACTCTGGCACTCGAAATATTGAACTTCCACCAGCTCCAGCCAAAGTGCTGCATGCAATGAATGGATCCTGACGAAGTTCTCCAGCCACCAACGGGCTCGGAAAATAGGGAAAATTGACCTCCAATCGATGGCCATTTTCTAAGGGAACTCATGAGTCGCCAATGGATCGATTTTTGGCTTTTCCCATACGAAGAATTATGCCCAGGTACCCAGGATCCAGACCATGGGATCAACTCCCAGCGGAAGCTTCTGTAGTATCCCTAGTGATTTTTCATGATTTTAATGGTAATGTGAAGTAGTAATGGATGAAAAACTCTATCTGATCTTGTCAAAGTCTGTGATTTTTTTTTGCTTGGATGTTTTTCCCCTGACCCTGCGTTTCGCAGGCCAGCCTTTTTTTACACCACAGGGCACCCTGTGGATAGAGGAATGATCTTCGGGTCCTGCATGGTCGTTGATGATGGAATCGCAGCTTCCAGTCCCGGCGCACCAGACCTGGAAGATTTTGGATCGTTAAACGGCTGCTGTTTTTATTTCAGGATTCACATCTCCCAAAATATCATGTTTTATTATGTATTTTACATGTAAGATATTGTAAGATCATGTAGTTTGATCGAGTGCAGTAACATACTTCGGAACCCTTTTTTTGTCTGTTCAAGAGATTGCCAATCCCAATGGGCCCTCCCTTGGAAGAGCTATAGCCAAATATGCAATGGTTTCTCCAAATTTGAATGGTACACTACCTCAGTAACAATTACAGGGTTTGGCGGCAAATCAGAGTTTAAATCCTGGTCTGTTTAAAGCCTTTGGGTCGCCCCAAGTAATGTGGATGAGTGCCGGAAACTGCTCAGGTTGTCAGCCCACATCGCTTGAGAACTGGGGTGGTCTCTGAACCCCAAATACACCAAGTTCGTGGCTGACCTTTGAGAATTGAATCACTGGAACAAGAGTTGTCTATGTACATACAATATGGACCTGAAATCAGGTGAGCATGGCAATTCCAAAAAAAGTAGGTTTCTACCACAAAGTTCAAATTGAAAAGGATATTCCTTGAACTAAGTTGGAACTCCTGAAATTTGACCAGGGATTCTAACATTTTTGTTGTATCCAGAATCAAAAGCCTCCTCAAACCACTTGGCTTACCATACTTTTGACCAAGAAACACTAGGATTTTGGGCATTGTTCAGGTGAGAAAGACCATATAGCCAAGGATCAAGAACAAAACACTGGTTTGAACATCAAACCACCTGCAGGATGGTGCCCCCCAGTTATGTTTGTTGGTTTATAAACCCCATTAACTATAGTTATATCTGCCATAAACCATAGTTATGGAAGTTATTGGCACCAACTTAGCTAACTATGGGGCACCACCTGGTTGTTCACTGAATTCCCCAAATATGGTGCGCATGGTGAGCTAAGGCACACGACTAATTCATCTGCGTCTAATGGAAGCGTGAAACGGTTTGTCCGATGGTGATTCGCCAATTTATGGCAATTTGATTGAGGAAAGTGATACCCGGTAAACAAACAGTTTGCTATTGAAAATGGCCATAGTAGTGGATTTACCCATTTATCGCATAGTGACTTTCCAGTTCGTTATGTAAACGTTTACCAGAGGGCAAGTGATTTTCTAAAATCATGAGATGTGTCCCCACTCCCCAACATCAAGTGGTTGTATCCAGGCTCCAACAAAAATTATGGAGCCTGGTTCCCTGATGGAAATTCGAACATTCCAGGTGTGTATCTATGCATCACCTGGAACTAAGATACCCTGCATCTTTTGAAACTGGCTGGGCCAGTTTCAACCCATCCAAGGCTTCATCAGTAGTTTGTTTTTATTCCCCAGTTTGTCGGAAGATCAGTGGAAATCCGCATCTTTGATGGATAAATTCTGGTGAAATCCAATTTTGTTGGTTAAATCCCAACCAAAAAAACCCTGATCCGATCCTGCCAGAAGTGTTGGTGAAATGACCATGACAATCATGAAATTATATATATATATTAGCTGTGCAAGTCGCATCTTTCCATAGTTAAATCCCTATGTTTTATGGCTGAATCATTGTTTTTCATGCTGAAATTCAATTCTTTTCCAAGCAAAATCCCATCGATTCACAGCGTTTGTGCCGCAACATGCCGCAACGCCCAAGCGGCGCGTGCTGTGCAGCCCGATGCGCTGGCGATGAAGTCGCGACTCAGAGCTAGGGCGCGGATGCCATCGAAGTGGCCATGCCTCGGGGGCCCACGCGGCCACGGAGATGTCATGGGGATATAATTAATGGGGGTTTAATGTAATTGGTGGAGAATGGTGGCATATATGGTGTTATATATAATATATAGTCTATATTATCTATGTATATCTATATATATATATATCAGGTGTATCGATCTACATATGCATATATATATATATACTGTGAATCATGGGAAATATGGAAACAATATAATACAAATTATCTATCTGGGCAAACTATAGTAAATCACTAACCTAAAGTAAGGCTATTAGATTCGGATAATCACCTTAGTAACCATGAATACTAACCATTACAAGGTATATCTAATCAATGGAGATACAGTATAATGGGATTTGGAATGTAATGGGTTTGATTTAAGCTATAACTAAGGTGACCTCAAACGATAGCTAAGTTGGTCTATTTGCCTAGGCTAACTATGGTTCATGGTAGATATATCGAACTAGTTTTAGTGGGGTTTATGAACCAATATATATAACTAGGGAGCAGCACCTTGTTTGAAATATTCATGTACGTATAATATATATATATATATATATTAATATACAATCATCCTAAAATAGATTACCTTCCCGTTTTCATGAGGTGCCTTTTTGACTTTGTTATATTCTATCTATTCCAGATGACTATATAAATTTATATGATTATAGATTTCTATACATTTGATTATCTACATGGGTCTAGGGAGATAAAACATGATAAAACCAACAATTGGGAGATGAGATGATGGATGAATTGTCAATCATGTTTCTTAGATAATCACCATTAACCAAACAAGTTTGTGTATACATACATGTATATAATATATATATATATATATACATTGATAGTTTTTACAATTCATTAATCTGATAAGTTCAGCGTTTGCTGGGACTTGCCCCTGATGCTAACCATCATCTACAGTGGCATCGCAGTGAGGTCGTCATAACTCTCTGATGTGTACATATGTACATGAGCATAGTTTGGCGAAGTTATTCATGCGATGTTTTGTTAGATGATGTAAACAAACTACTGTATATCATTGTATATCTATATGTATATATACACACATTTATCACGATCTGTAAATATATATATATATATATATATGTATGTATATATTGTATACATATCATATATGGTTATATATTCGACATCCATCAATGATCATCAATGTGTGTAAGCGAATACTTGGATAGTTTAACTGGGAAATAATACAAAAAAAACCTGATTTTGACCATAAGCAAGGTGGTTTCTTATTCCCTTCTGGGACATTCCGGGACTAGATGTGAAACCCATCTAACAGGAGCAAGTAGGGGGCAGTTCACTGACCAGTTAGATGGAATACACCCAGTTAGATGCTATCCAGTTGCTGACTGACACATCCAAGAAAGCTGGTCCATTTATGAATGCTGAACCATCCAAAATAGGGGGTCACTGTGAACTGAGGCGTATCCCATGACTTCATGAGCGACACCGCAGCCGCAGGTGCCGGTAGCCGTTGTGATTTCGCTTGTGTACATCGCAGCTGTTGGGGGAATACAATGCCATATTTGACTTTCGAAAAATGACTGGTTGGTGGTGCAATAACATGTTTTACCCTCTGGGAAACTAACATAATTAACTATGGAAAATCACCATTTTCAATGATTGGGTAAATCCACTATAAATGTGCCATTTTCAATACTAGTAGCAATGTAACAAATTACCAGAGGGTAACCATCTTGAAAAATGATGGAGTTCGTCAATGTGGTGCAATGTGCCCATCTTGAAAAATGATGGAGTTCGTCAATGGCTAGATGGGGTTGGGATGACATCCCATATATAAAATGGAAAATTTTGCAAGCCATGTTTGAAACCACCAACCACATCACTTATTGGGAGAAGTCAACCAGGGAGACCACAAATCCGGGCTTGACATGTTCATAATCCCTGGCCCTAGATTTAAGCCGTCAGGCCTAGATTTACGCCAGCTACATCCGATTTTCTTTCTTGGTGAAGCCTCCAACTGTTCAACTGCCATGTGTTATCCAGAGTTGAATCTCCGGCACCTGTGGAAATTCAGCCACTTTCCAGCTGTCCATCAGTGAAATCACCATCCCCGCAGCCCCAGGTGCAGTGTCCTCAAACACTTCCAGCTGTCCCAGCTGTCCACCTCGCGCTGCCAGAGTCGCACGCTGCGGTCCAATGCGCCGCTACAAATGCGCTCACCTCGCCGGTCGAGTTTAGGGGGTTGGGATGTGTTGGAACAGAAACCCCCACGATTTTATGGGAAATTCTAGGATAGTATGGCAGGAATAGGATCTGATGTAAGGTAAGTAAGTTGGTTTAGAACTAGGATAAGTGGGATTTCCGGTGAATATAATATCTACAATTTATTAGTTATTAGTTGAAACTAAACCAACCTATAACTGACGGGCCATCTTGTGCAGTTTATTCTATGTTTATTCTATGTTTTTGGCGATGATTCAAGGGAACATCTTAACCGGAGTCCCTCAAATACCAGGGATATACGAGGGTTCTGCGGACAGAACTGGATTCGAAGATGCTGAGCGGTCACCACAAAGTGACCATCCACATTTTTGCGACGCCGAGACTGGAAGAGTCAACTGCCATGGGATTTCATCATTGTTGCCATGGACATTGCCATAAATTGGGGTCCCCAATAAATCCACTAAGTATTCAGTATCCGTCCAACGGTTGGGCCACACCAAAACGACCATCGAAACGATAGCGACTGAGCAAAGCACTGGGCATCCCCTACCATTTGGAAAGCACAGCGCCGAGAGTACCACGGCACTGTGTCCCTCTAGGGACGCGATGGGATCTGACCGCTGCAAGTTCCAAATCCTGGGTCCGCCCCTTGGAAATCATGATTTCAATGGCAAAAATCACCTACCCGGCCTGGTAATGACTGTTACAGTTTGCTATTGAACATGGCCCATAGAAATAGTTGATTTACCTATTAAAAATAGTGATTTTCCATAGTTATGTAAACGTTTACCCGAGGGTATTAGAGAAAGGAGCTGTGAAAAATCTGATGGGATGCATCACGAAAGAAAAACAGAGGAGCCGCCTGGCGATGAGGATTTTTGACCGGCTTTCCTGCTGGTGAGTTGTTCAAACCCTGCAGTTATTTTACTATAGATACACCCATCATTAAACCATAGTCAACCTAGGTCGACCTACTTATAAATCAACTTAGCCATCGTTCGGGGGCCCCGCCTTGTAGTCGAAGATATGGCCAGAAGCATGACGTCACGACTGTCAAACTCCAGTTGGATATTTTCAGATCAAAACCCTTCAATCTGGGTGCAGTGGCACCCCCACTTTCAGCAATCTCACCATCCAAGGCTCTTTGGAGTTTCATCTGCAATACTCAGAACCTCTTCGGTCTGAGGAATGAAAAGCGCTTGGAGGATGTAGACGTTCCTGGCAGGGCTGTAGCAGCTGGAATCCCAAAGCGGCAAAGGTGGCAAGGAGCTCACTGATTTGCACTTTGGTGCAGAATTTTCTAGAAAATAAACATGTGTTGTTTGCTCTCTGCTCAATATTAGTTACTAGTTCTCTTGCATTCCAGGTGTTGAAACCCGATAAAAATCGCCCAAGAACCATCTAGGTACGCAAGACTGATACCAATGGACCCTGAACAACTTCTTCATAGGCATTTACCCTCTGGTAATTTGTTACATAGCTATTGAAAATGGCCCAGTCGAAATAGTGGATTTACCCATTAAACATGGTAAATTTCCATATTTTGTTGCATGTTTACCAGAGGGTAACCATCCAATTTCAGGAGTCGATTTTTTAGACATCCCCAACTTAGATATCTTAGAGTCATAGATCGATCTGGGTAAATTATAATATTTCACTAACCTGAATTAAGGCCATTTGGGGATGATTCCCCTTACTCACCATGATTTCAGGGCTCGGTCGCAGTGAGGTCGTGATGAAATTTACCCAGATCGATGATCCGAAAGACCCTACAAGGTGGTGCCCCATAGTTAGCTAAGTTGGCTTATAATAACTCCCATAACTATGGTTTATGGCAGATATAACTATAGTTAATGGGGTTTATAAACCAACAAACATAACTGGGGGGCACCATCCTGTAGGTCTTAACTCAGCGTCCAAGGTTCTCCAAGTGCCAAATGCACGTCCCAGTCTTTATCCTCCAAACCTGGCCATCAAACTGAGACTTGTGTACTGGTTCAGAATGGTTGATGTTGGTTAATATACTGTTAATAATGGTTATTATATGGTTAATGATGATGATGGTTAATGATGATGGTTAATGTTTGTAATGGTTAATATGGTTAATATGGTTAATGGTTATTATATGGTTATTATATGGTTAATATATGTTATTATTAATAATTGGATGGTTTATTTCATGGAAAATCTGAAAATAACATGGAAAATAACATTGTTAATATACTGTTAATAATGGTTAATATATGGTTATTATATGGTTATTGTACCCATGACGGATCCATGGTGCTGGTATATATGCTAACATGAATGGGGTATATGGATGGTAAATGTTACCATTTTTGTAGCATACATGGATCCTATGGGATACTGTTAATAATGGTTATTATATGGTTATTATATGGTTAATAATGGTTAATAATAATTACTGGTTGGTGGCTTCAACCAACCCTTCTGAAAAATGATGGAGTTAAAGTCAGTTGGGGTTACTATTCCCAACTGAATGGAAAAATAAAAGCCATGTTCCAAACCACCAACCAGGATATACTGCATATGTTTGTCGTTATCTGTAAACATGTTTTTTTGTACAGAACCCCAAAAATCATTGAGCAGGTTATCTCTCTTCCTCTTTCAGATTGTTTTGGGAGTGTTTTGGTGCATATTTGGCGTGTCATTATATTGATGTATAGTGTACAGTATTGTTTAATCCACAGCCTACAGAAGGGGAAAGGTGAGCTAAATGTTTGGAAAGATAAAGGACAACTCTCAAAAGGGTCACAGGGACAGTCTCAAGGGAGGATTGACAGCTTTCAGGATGTTCCAAAAAAACCCACCAGGATGATTGTGGATGATGCTTCTGAGATGCTGCAATGGTCCCACCAGTGACTGGAATGGGTCACATATACAGATCCCAAAAAAAACGACTCTGTGCTATTCAAAGCCAGCAATGGAAAGTCACCCGTGAGAATAGGTGAATCGTGAATCATTCGCAGACTTGGTCGAAGGGTAAATTTCGAGGGCCCCCCTTGTCTTTTGCGGTAAAAACCCCATGGTGTCATGTAGATTTTCCCTGAATCATCCATCGACAAAAATGGGGAATTTTTGTAGTTGCTATATGTTGTTACTGTGGATGGTTGCAAAATCCTGCACCAGTTGATAGATGGTAAACATCCCATTATTTATAAGCTTTCAACCATCCGTTTGGTGGTGCAGGATTTCGCTGGCCCATCCACAGTATCACCTGCCTGTGGGATTCCCGTCATGCCATCAACGCTCATTTTGGGCTGAGATGGCTAGCCACCAAATGCTGAGGCTACCATTGGCTACCCAAAAACAGTGGCTAATGAACCATCATTAACCATTATTAACAGTATATTGACCACATAAATTAACCATATTATCTGGGAACTTTTTTCACTTTCACAACTCGAAACTAAGAGATGGGAGGAGATCAGGACCACATAGCCTGACCGGTCTACAGTTCACCGAGCCGCGGAGACATGTCCATTTGAAAGGGTCAAGAGCAACTCACTGTTGCTGGAACACGCCAGATCCTGTTGCTGGACGTCTTGGAAAGACGTCTGGAGGCCCAGTTGGAACTGCTTGTTTTCATGAGGATTGTAGGATTAAACAGGAGAAAAGCATTGATAAATGAAACAAGACTAGAAAAACAAAGTAGAACATCAAAACCTCAGGAGTATAACCATTGAAAAATCACAATCAATTGAAAAACAGCTCTGGATACGCCAAGTTGCGCTCACAGAAGACGGATGTTGGAAGGTCTGGACGCACTCACCTGCGATTCAGCACAACAACTTGGATTTGTCCATGTTCAAAGGAGCTGCTGATGACAGCTATGGAAATCGTTATTATATATAGTGTTTTTTTTTAACAATAGTGTTCTTGCAGTTGTTGCTACCATTGTTGTTGTCGTTGTCGTTATCGTCGTTGTCGCTGCTCTTGTTGTTGTGGTTGTGGTTGTTGTGGTTGTGGTTGTTGTGGTGGTTGTTGTTGTTGTTGTTGGTGGTGGTGGTGGTGGTGGTGGTGGTGGTGCTGTTGTTGTTATTATTGTTGTTATGTTCTTTTTCTTGTTCTTCTTGTTCTTCTTGTTCTTCTTGGTCTTACTATTGTTATTGTTGCTACCATTATGAGTATATCTCATCCCGATTCCCATGACATGTGTCAGAATGTTATCTAGAAACCTGCGATCTGAGGCCCGAGTAGCTAAGGATGCTAAGGACCTGGCCAAGATTCAGTAGCAAACCATGGCTTGTGGAAGGGCGAGGTAGGGGGAAGGAATTCTCAACCCCAACCATTTAGGCTTTGTCTTCAACTTTTAAATAGTAATGTCATGTTCGGTCATGTTGGATATAGTGTGTGAAAAAATTGGTTTACCACCTCAGCAACAAAAACTCTGTCCAAATAGATTCAAAGAGCTCGTTTTTTGTTGGATGGTCGTCGCCAAAAAAATATGGTGCAAATAGGTTGGTTTTTGATCCATTACTGGTTGGTGGTATACCTACCAACCCCTCTGAAAAATATGAGTTCGTCAGTTGGGATGATGAAATTCCCAACTGTTTCTGGAAAGTCATAAAATTCCATAGTTCCAAACCACCAACCAGATGAAGTTTGCGGACCCTCTTGTGGTTCGGTATGAAGACCCATCTCCAGCGCCCAGCGCGCCCAGCGGGCCCAGTGCACCTCCGTCTAATCGCCAAAGTCGTGCAGTGCCATCATCCGAGCTGGTCACGACCTTTCTGACACAGGACTAGTAAATACAGGTCGCACGTGGGAGCAGTGAGGTACTGCAAACCCAACAATCAACCAGCCCCAATGTGCTGATGGTGAAATTGGATTTACCCCGATACATGGGATGATTTCATACACAACCTCCGTTTATGGTTGATACTTGCCAAGAATTATCAATTAGTGTTGAATCCCAGATTGTGATTTTAAGTTTCACCTCCAAAGCCTCAACATACCTTACTGTTCTGATCTACCCTCCGGTAAGCTAACATAGCTATGGGAAATAGCATATTTATAGTTGATTTACGTATTACAAGTGGTGATATCAATAGTTATGTTAGTTTACCAGAGGGTATATTGCTGGTGTTTGTGACTTTTGCCTACCTTCAACAACAAAAACTGTGTGCATGGACTTGAAGTCACACCACAGGGCCTACACGTGCTGCTGGTCAGGCATGAAGGTGATCTTTCCTGGGGCGAAAAAGAACTAGACAGCTAACCTGAATCGAAGGCAGATATCCCTGGAATCCAGGTTCTCCTCTCCTGAATATCTACACCCCCTAGAAGAAACTTAGCAAAAGACTTGGAACATGACCGAGTTTTATGTCAGTTACCCAGTTGTCAGGCATTCCACAAGAAGGGAACAAATCCATGCACAAGTCCTCAGATTCAGGCCCAAGTCAGTCACGGTTTACAAGCAACCCCAAAAAATAGAACAACAAATTACCACAAGTGTAGTAGGAGTTTACTCTGTGTTAATCTTTGTTGGGTGATTACAGTATATATTAACATTGTATGATAATGATTCATAATATTCTCTAGATATAGTAATTATAGAAATGATATTAGACATGACATATGATATGATATTAGACATGACATGACATGACATGATATGAGATGACATGACATGACATGATATGATATGATATGTAATATGTATATGATATGTATATGTATATGTTATTCACATATCATATCTATATGTCATGAAATCTTGTAGGTGATATATAGCGTTGATCAACCCGGGCGTCTCACCGTCGCATCGCTGGGAAGGTCCAGCACGGTTCCAAAGCCAGGTGCCGAGAGGTTCCAAATCCTGTCCCCCCAAAATGGGGCCCAAAATGGGGGCCCCTTGGGCAGTTGGAATCCCCAAAATAGTTGGCTTATAAATGTGTACAATGGACGATCCCATCTAAAAATGGATGATTTCTATAAATGGATATAAATGGCTTATAAATGGGTATGGGTCAATACCTATAGATACATTTTTATAGTGGGATGAACATCCATAAATCCCAGCTATTTTATGGGGGTTCACTAGGTACCAGGGTTTTGACCCATCCCCAGTTGGCTTATTTTCATGTGTCCATCTAAAAATGGATGATTTCTATAAATGGATGATAGTTGATGATACCCTCTTGGTAATGACTAAGAGTTTGCTATTGAAAATGGCATTGTTTTTTTGAAATAGTTGATTTCCCAATTAAACATGGCGATGTTCATAACTATGTTAGTTTACCAGAGGCTAAGTTGGGGTTTATTGATGGCCATGCTGAGAAAAATATCTCCGTCAGCTGGACGATGCAAATATAGGGTCTTCCCATTGAATCCCAGAAAGGGAAAAAAACTTACCCTCTGGTTATGACTAACATAGCCATGGAAGCCATGGCCCATAGAAATAGATGATTTTCCCAGCTAGAAACCTCCATTTATGGTTCGGATTTTCCATGGCTATGTTAGTCAGAACTAGATGGTAGGTATATATAGATCAATCATGATCAATCTAACCATCCAAATGAAATGGATTTTTCTGCCCTTCCCATCCCACCAAAAACTTGGTTTTCATCTCATCCGTCTTCGCCTACCTCGCCTTGCTATCTTGCTACCTGGGGTCTCAAAAAGAACCTTTCGATCCAACTAATCCCATCCTCATAGACACCCCCAAAAAAGCTGGGTCCCACCTGTTTTTATCACCGTTTGCAAGTTGGGAATCCGTTGGGAATACCGCGTTTCCGAGACCAGATCACATCATGAATCCTGGCACGTATGTAAAAAAACGTCTATCCGTTTGTCTGTAAGTATGATATATATACATACTGTATGTATTTGTTGATTATGCATGTGTATGCATATGTATCCTTGTGTTATAGGAGATACAGCTATATATATATATATATACATATATATACATAAATATATATATATAATTACAATTATATATATACAGTACATAATATAACATTTAAATTTAAATGTACAATATATATATATATATATACATATGTAATATATATATATATAAGTACAATATATATATATACATATGTATTATATATTTTAATGATGTATATACACTATACTGTAGCATATCTATCTATCGTATCACCCCCATGAGTCGTCCCGCCCTTTCGGCTCGCCCTTTCGACTCGCCCAGGCCTTGCCGAAGAGCCACAGGCAGTTCCAAGACACGGAGCCGGTAGGTAGACCACGTCCACGGAGTCCACAAAGCCGCCTGGATGGGATGGAACAGGAGATGGGTCCCATGGATCCGAAAAAAAAAAAAAACATGGTACGGTACAAGGTGCCCCATAGTTAGCTAAGTTGGTGCCAATAACTCCCATTTCACTATGGTTTATGGCAGATATAACTATAGTTAATGGGGTTTATAAACCAACTTATAACTGGGGGGCACCATCCTGTAGTAAAGTTGGCTATATGATGCTATAATATGCAAAAAATGTAGTTGATATTAATGTTGATATATCTGATAATAGTTGATCATGTTTTTGATAGTTGATAGCCGCTTTTTTGATACAGCTAAGTTGGTTTATGAGTATAGATTTCAGTAGATGTAACATGCATAGTTAATGGGCGAAACTACTCCAGACATCACTGCGGCGGCACCACTTTGTAAGAGAAGGGTGATTATGAAACATGGTAGTCATTTCAGCTAAACGGGTCTTCAATTTTAAGCTACCATCCAGCAATTGTAAAACAAGCTGAAAAGTTGCCAAGAAACTTCTGCTGAAATGAGTGGCACAAAAACTTCTGACTTGCCACGAAAAATGTTACCCTGGGGCAAACTAAAATGATCTAAAATGTGGAACAGCCAAAATTTTCACAGGTAATTCATCCATCAAATCCATAAATTGAAGCCATGGCTTCCACATCTGCTGGTTGCTTTACCAGCCATGGTAGATCTGCTCGAAATCCCCGGCCACTCGGAGCCCAGCCATATGGAAAAACATGGACTTTCTGGGATTTTCCTGGATTTTGTGGGATTTTCTACCGCAACAAAAATCATGGCAAAATATGGCAAAGCATGGAAAAATCATTGGTCACAAGATGATTGATCCATTGACATATTACCGGTTTGGATTGCCAGAGGCTATGGCTTTCTAAAACACCCTGAACTGCCTCAAGTGCCATTTTTTTTGGTCAGTCGACGCAGCCCACTACTTTCATATCATCCAATCCATCCTTTCCCACTGGGCATAAGTCACAAACCTGAAAAAATCGCCAGTTTGGCTTGTCTGAATTTTTAGGGTAGCCCATGGTCCCATTCCAATGGATTTTCTGATCATTTTCCATCATTTTCCTGTTGAAAAATTGCGATTTTTGTGGGAGGATTCCCTATGACCAAGCCATTCTGGTGATGAACAATTCCACCAAACCAACCGGCTCTGATCGACCAAAATTCAGCACCTTCGGCAGACTCTTCACACTCCAGGCAGTCACAGATAAGTTGATGATCGAAGAGAACCTCAACCCATAGGGCCATAGGCGATGCCAAGGTTGGCGCTTCTGAGTCTCCTAGGATCTCCTGGTCCCAATCCCAAATGGTAGGTTGAAGACCAACAAACAGCATTTCGCTTCCAAGTTCATCCAAGCTTCCAAACTCTGACATATCCATACATATTGATCCATCATATCCAATATAAATGCCTAGGGCCTCATTTTTCATGGTACCTTAAATGTTGTTTTCAATTTTGTCGGGCTCAGTGGGCCAACCCTTGATGATAACGCACCTTATTGTTGATGCAAAGGTCAAAGCGTAGCAACGTCACGCCTGGCTCAGGATGCTCAGGAACCCCGCTGGAATGATCCCAAGCAACCGGATATTCCAAGCTATTCCAAGCTATCTGAACTGGGAATTTTGACTTGGCCCATCTTGAATCAGAGAGCAAACACGGAATTACATGGAATTACTGGGTGAGAACTCTAGAAGAATAATGCTATAGGTATAGGAACGAAACAGATTAGGAAAGTGATAAGTGATTGTGTCAAACCACCACAACCACTCATGGACTTCAGTACGGATATTTCAAGGGAGTTTCGGGCTGTCGCAATCTGCTGTAGTATCCAGGAGCCAAGGCTGTGGCAGGAATACCAACTCATATTCATTCATTTGCAGGGTAAAACTGAACCTTGCAGCCGACTCATGAGCTCCGCAGTGCACATTCGATGAATTAAATGCTCCATTTAGACATCACCCACAAGCCTTGAAACCAACAAAAAATCGAAGCTTGGGGGTCGTCGTCAGTGACTATCCAGCTTCACCCAGGTGGCCAATCTTAGATCCCCTGCCAAAAAAACAAGGTTTTTGAGCTGGTTAGCGAAAAAATGGTGGTTTCCTAAAAATGATGCTACATGATGCTACCATTTTTATGGTACAATAGAAACTCTCTTCTGAAAATTGAGGATTTGGGGGTAACCCTTAGGAGACCTCCAATTGTTCCCATGGCAAAAGATTCAAGATCGACCAATTTCCGTCCAGGATCGACTATGTCGACCCAGTCACCGAACTTTCTTGGGGCATCTTGGGGCAAGGTGCGTGGGCAAACCGAAAGTTCGGTGGCTTCGCTTAGGCGACTCATCATCGAAGTTTGGCCTAGGAAAGGCGAAGGTTGAAGGATGTTGAAGGGAAAATGTGCATGAAACCATGGCTTTCCCCGTCAAATATAAGAGTCTCCTGTAAATTGTCCCTTCTTCCTATCCAGTGATCGTCAAAGCGCGTCAACTTTGAAAAAATATCCTGCGGAACGAACAACCAAAGTCAACCAGTATTCTACAGCAACAACACTCAAAAACTCCAAGAAACACTGAAAAGTACTCCAATGTACACCAAAAAGACATCAAGTCAAAAAAATATCAGGTAAACCAATCCAATCATATCCAATCTACCATGAAATGAAAATTAGTTCACCAACCTGAAAAGTAGGTGATACTAAGCCTACTCACCGTGGAGCCCGGACGTGCGGCTGCCAACACGAGAGGTCGCAAGTTTCCCACCGTGTCATCAGGATGGACCTGGCGGTGTTGCTTCACCATGGGATCTCATGGGATACAACTTGGTTGAGATAGGCTTCCCAATCCTATGGCTTATATCAGAATCCCCAATTTTTCACAACAACCCAGTCCATTGTCCTGGGTTTCTGTTGGACTCTTTGTACACTTACATATGCAACATTTGATTGAATCCCCAATTTTTAAGAAAGCTATGAGTCGTCCCAACCAATTAGCCAATCAAACAGGGTATTTTTAATGGCTCATCTCAAGAATCGTAAGTGGTTAAGCCTGCTTGGTAAGTCCTTGATTCGTGGTAGTGGTTACATATCCCATACATAAATGGATTATACGCGTGGCTACTAACCAGTTCAACATAGCTATGGAAAATTGATGAACATGGTTCATTAAACGCATTCATGGACGATTTGCCCATCAAACATGGTGATTTTCTATGGTTATGTTAAATTGCCACCGGGTAAAAAAAGGCGTGTGGGAATAGAACCAACCAAGAAAAGGAAGAGAGAGAGAGAGAGATAGATGATAGATTCTGATAGATATGTATGTATATATATACATATATATATACAGATGTATTATATATATATTGGGGATGGGATATCCTTGGGAAAATGGTGATCCTCAATTGGGAAACCAATCATTTTCTTTTTAATGGGGATAGTTTAATTTATGGGAAATTGGTGATATGACCACCAAGAATGGGAAGGTGATGATGTTTAACCAATACACGTGCTGCATGTGGATGCATTTGGCGGGTTTTAGTGAATGAAATTTAGTTTGGGGTGTTACCACTATTCATAGTGGAAATTCATTGAAATGTCACCGGCAAACAATTGAAGTTATGGAGATATTTTGTGGGATATATCACAAAAAATATGGGTTGTTCGTCTGGAAATGGGGTCTGGTTAATACTCCGAGTTTGTTTTGCAATCTTAAAGGGGAAAATAATAAAAACCAGTGGATTGATGTTTTTTATTTGCAGACAGATTCAAATAAGGTAGTGTTTTTGCCCCGGATCAATAAAACTCCAACTTCAATAGTTGTACTAAACCATTGGCTTACTCTAGCTACTAAATAATTTATCAATGGTAAGTAGTTGTGGTTTTATTCTAAACACCTGATTCATATTTAATTGGCGGGTGCAAGTTGTCATGGTCGATTGTCACTACTTTGAGCGTCCCACTTAATCCATCAACCAGGGTTCATTCATTGATCCTGGGGTCACATAAAAGTGCTTTCCCACTAAAAATGATGAATTTTGGCCAGCCCAAAAAACGATGCACATAATTGTTTTAAGGATTTCCCTACATCAGTAAGGGTTCTTATTTATACTGTAGTTATTCAACCCAGCACAAATAGGAGCTGTATTTGGCAAAATCAACGGACTGACCTTCGAGAACGTGATAGAACATGCATATGCAGAAAAACACTGGAAATCATGCTTTTGATGATCGGAGATGTAGGGGCTTCCTGTAACGTTTCGCATAATCCAATTTTTGGAAAGGAATTGTTTAAGGACTCCCAACAAAATGAAGAATATCCCCTATGAATTTCCCAATTGTGTGTTTCCAAAATCACCTTAAACAAAGCCATGATAACTATTTCCCATTGACCTCCATTGACTAAAAAATCTCATGATCGTAGATAAATGTAGATAGACCATCCACAACCATCCACAAGCATTCAACCGAACTATACTAAGAGATTTCCAAGAAATCATGGGGGTAGCCCCAAAAGCATCATCTGCGCCCATGGTGACTGGAGATTCCCAAATCTCCGGGGTCACATGGGTCACCTCCTTCTCTCCCAACTTCGAGCCCGTCAAGGCTGCACGCAAGGTGACTTTGCGGGTCACTCCCATTGCGCGGCCGTGGTGTCCCGTGGTGTCTGGCTGCCCAGCCAGGACACCCCGCAAGCAAAAGAACTGCGCATAATTTTATCTCATGGAAAATATCGTGGAAGTGAAGTTCCAGTGAACTAAGTGGGTGTGTATATATATATATATAACATTATATAACCATAGGGGTTAATATTCTATCTGATTGGCATTTATAGATAAAGTTCTAGCCATCAATAAGCCCAACTGCACCCGCAAGTAGTGAAACATCGATGGATCATCTATGAATATCTTCTGAATCTTTGCCTTGATAGTTTGGGTTCCTGGCAATCTTTATGGAGCCAGGGATTTCCCGAACGCTCAGCTGGGTACGTTTTTCAGAACCGTGACTCAGCTGGGTAACTCTCATGAGGCTTCAATGAGGACACAACTGCTGGAGCCGCAAAAGCTGCCAGTGGCAACTTCTGAAACTTCTGAACACGACACAGAACCACAATTAACACGTTTTTTGGGATGTGGAGTGGAATGGTGTTTTTTTGAAACCTATTCAATTGACGCCTAGAAAATAAATCGAGAGTTCGGAACATTCGAACTTCTTGTAGCCCCTTTTTGTTGTGGGGTGGATAATCCATGATGCTTCCAGCCTTTTTTCTGTTCCGAACCTTGTCCTTTTTGGTTGCGCCCACTGAGGGCCCCAACCAGCGATTGTACTTGGGATCTGAGTGCTCCGTCAACTCCACTTCAAAGTACCTGGCTGAAGTGCGAGGCGAGTGGATATGGTTGGTACCCTCTGGTAATTTAACATAGCTATATAGAAAATGACCATTTATAGTGGATTTTCGCATTGAAAATGGTGATTTTCCATAGTTATGTTAGTTTACCAGAGGGTATCTATCAGCCAACTGCGTCTGACTACTATTATAAGACAAAACTCGATAATACTATAGTAACTAGAGATGAGTTGAAAAGACTTGAGATTGGTTGAGATGATTTAAGAAATGGCTCGAGATTGTGTGAGATGTTTTACGAAAAATATCCACATATATTGATTAATATTGATTATATGATCATGTATGACATATATCCGGGGAAATTGTAATATTGCACAAACCTGAAAGTCTATATTGGGAGAATTCCCCGAATCCTATCCATGATTCCAGGCTTCGGTCGCGACGTGAGGTCGTGAGGTAATCTACCGCTTTACCGTGGTCCCATACTGTCCCATGGCGCACGCATAAGCAGTGATGGCCAAGAAGCCATTGACAAAGAAGCAGAAGAGCACCTGGCTGGTTGATGCTGCCCGGATGCTGCCCTGAAAAATCTGAAAGTGGGGATTATCATGGCCCATATGCTCCATGTGTGGTATATTTACCTACAAAACTGGGTGATTTCGTTCGGGCAAATGTTGGGATTCATATTCCAGCACCATGGTTCGCAATATGGGTGGAATATCTGGCTGTCTGGCTCTGTCCAACAAATCCATGGGAGAAACCAGGAGCGACCTGCGATCCCTGGTGAAACGGTTACACCCTGGCTGAATGTTTTTCGAACACGGTACAGCCTGCGATTGGCTCTGCAGGACATGGGGCTGGAATGGGACAATAATGACTTCTAGATGTGACTACAAGACAGTATGGATTAGCAAATCAAAATTCTAAATAAGGCCACACGATCCCAATCAACCCTGGTAGAAAGTGTCTGAAAACACCACAACCATGACATCAATTTTGTATCACATAGAAATCCGGAAAGCAGATCAAAGTTCCATCACCCCTCCAATTCCATGCCGTGTCAAAAGTTGCCAGCAGCACCAAGTAACAGTAGAGACTGTAGGCAAAGGTCCAAGCCTGATTCAACGTGTTTTTTCTCCGGGCTTCCTGAAATAACAGTTATAACCCATATGCTCCATGTATATAGTATATTTTCCTACATTTGGACCATTTATCATTTATGGGGTAAATGTTAAATGGTGGGATTCATATTCCAGCACCATGGTTCGCATATGGGTAACAAAATAGACATATCAAGAGAACACCTATGCGTCAATCCATGAAAATGGGATTCCCGGCCATCTGCCGATGCCGCCCAACTTGCTGGCTGGTTTCAATCCCCAGGCCCGGTAAAATACCGGGCAATTGGGGTTCTCATCCCATAACAGAAAATATCTCCGGAAGGGGCGGACCCCTCAAAAGGTGGCTTCAAAAGGTGGCTGAGCCGCCAGACAGGACTGGCTTTGAACAAGGCGTCGATGTCCACCACGTTTTGCAGAGACGACTGGGTAGCGATTTTGCCATGGGATGGCATGTTTTTTATGGGAAGTACACTGAGTAGAACTAGGAGACGGTGGCGTAGGGGATGTTCTTGGATAAGAGTTGGTCACATCACTCTTCTTCGGCGATGACAAGAATTCCCTTTTGATTCTTGCCATGCAAGGGGATTCCGGGTGCTTCTTGCCACGGGTGATCCTATTAAAAACCATCGTTTGATTTACGCAGGAACGAATGGATGAAATGGATGAAATGGGTCTGGCTTCACATGCAAAACCGGGTCCACAAAAAAACATGACTTCACCTCAATGCACCCAGATTGATGGTAAGACCGTGCCAACAAAATAATCAGAAAACCAGTCAGATATAGTCAGATTGTAAATGATTATAGAATTACCGTAGAATTACTATATCTATCATTAATAAATCTGTCACAAGTTCTTTAAATCACGACTTCTCCTTGGATTTCTTGGGGTGTGAATCTATGGACAGCTTAACAAAGGGCTGTCTGTAATACGCCTCCATCCCAACACAGACTGTCACAGGGCTCCCGGACCACGAAACTCATGCCAGACTTCACCCAGGTGCTATACCCTTCCACATACCTCGGTGCTTTCGGAAGCCCCCTAGCTGCTAGACTGTGAATTTGGAGGGCCCATCTATGATCATCATTGATCCATACCCGGAAGATTGGCTGCAACAAAATGAAGAATTACCAACAGGCCCCACACTTTTGTGTGTCTGAAAATGTGTTTTTTCCCCAAAAAAATGTATGGCCGTTTAGGAGGAGTTTGTTATTTTTTCAACCTTCACATTTACGGTTTTCCAATGGTTTCCACAGTGCCAACATGTTCGGACTCACCTCCAGGTTGACAGAGAGTTAGCTGGCAACCTGTGTCCTTAGGATGTGGCGGACTGTAGAGCGTGTTGGCGAAGAAGACGGTGGAAAGGCCGATGGGCACAAAGATCATCAGGTAATACCTGCAGCAGTCAGAACTTCCAGGAACGTCCAGGTCCCCGTGGTGCAACGTGATTTCGCCATGGGGAGGGTTTTGCGGTGCTGATGGTGAAGCGTAGCGATGATGACTTGAACTGGGTGGATTTACCCAGATCTGAGCCTGGAATGAAGTAAACGGTATAATATAATCAGGGATACCATCAACAAAACCAGAGAATTGTCATGGGGATGTAATCTAACAACCCCCATCCAATACCCCTGAAAATATCAGATCCTGAAAATGATTCGATGCACTACGAAACCAGGGTGCTCCTTTGGAAGTGGAATGCATCATGGGTATTAGAGATAAGTAGAAGTTTATATAATCCATGATACAAGGGAGTAAAACCCAATTACATTGCTAGTACCAACCACTCACTAAACTTCAACAATTCTTGTTCGGCGATCTGAACTTGTCAGCTTCCGAACTTTGCTCATATATATATATATATATGTTATATGATTATATAACTATATACCATGTTGAAAGAGGTTGAAAGGTTGAAAGAGAAAACATGAGTCGCAAGAGGGTAGCAACACCAGGGGTGATGGGAGAAAGGGTACGCACATGAGGAAGAAAACCATTGTCATGAGAAATAACAGCATTTTTATGATTTTCCAGAATTTGGAAAAACCCGTGTTTTTTCGAAACCCCGGGTCTTGTTTCGAAACCCTGGCTTTTTTGAGTGGACCTACGTTTTCATAGGTTCTTGAAGCTTTAGGTATATATTACACAATACTATACCATACTTAAATATACTCTATATATATATAATCCCGAGTCTCCCCTCCTCCATCGACCTGATGCCGGCGCACAGGCTCACACGCACAGACTTTTGAAAGAGGATAAAGAAGCGATAGACGCTGGGGAAGAAGCGAAGCAACATGCAGTACCTGCCAGTTGCCGCCCGGCCCGATCCGATAGATCAACTGCTCAACTGGGAATGGCTTTCCAGTAATCATTCAAGTACTGAGAAATATTGAGAAATCATGTCCATCTTTCAGCATTGTTCCGTAGAATGTCTCACAATCTACCCACACTCTATGCGGGTTTCTTAGGGTGGAGGATCCTCAAGTCACCATGGATTTCAATACTTCAAACGGCTTGCTTTTTTTGCTTCCGCGTGACGTTTTTAACGAATATTTCCGCGTGACTTACTGAAAAGCTCAAAAAAAAACCATAAAAACTTCATCCCAACTCGGCTCACCTCAGAATCAGTAGCATCAACAACACCGCTTCCCCGATGACTTGCATCTCCTGGGATGCTTAGGATGGATGCGCCAAAAATATATAGGAAAATATAGGAAAATATGGAAACCCTATGGGGAAATATGGGAAACTATGGAATGTAAATGTCATCCGAGAAATCATGAAAATCATGGCGTTCAAATATTGAGCACCTGAGCAAAGCTACAGAAATCGGAACGGAATCTGAAAAGTGCTGGAGATTTTCAGGCAACTAAGAAATGTCTAAAAAGTTGGTTTCTCATAATGATCTCATCCCCCGAAAAAAATCATGGGCCCCCAGCATATGATCATGATCATGGTGCTCATTTTGAGGGCTTTGGATGACATATGAAACGAAGGCGAATATGAAGGGATTACGCTGAAATGATTGAATTCTACCCTCCGGTAATTTAACATAGCTATTGAAAATAGCCATTTATAGTGGATTTTCCCATTAAACATTGTGTTTTTCCATAGTTATGTTAGTTTACCAGAGGGTATCTCTTCAAAAGGCTATGGATCCGGGGGTATGGATCGCCTGTGTCTCCGGAGCATGGATCCCAGTTGCATTGTGGCAGTCACGGTCTCCTCCCAAGCAGCCCAGCGACTGTAGGAGACGAAGTTCTGGGGCCGGGCTGGTGGTGCCCATTTTAAGGGTTAGGTGGGGCTCACCATGAAAATCCGGGGGGTTCTTAAAACTTACTGGTGCTTAGCAGGGAATGAGGAATGATCAATAATCACTAGTAATAATCATCCCATTCCCCCTTTCCCATCCATTCCCTACTAAGCACCAGTAAGAAAATAGGGGATCCCCAAGTCACCATATAATTTTGCCTTGAGGAAACCGCCATATGGGGGTTTATATGATTTTATATGGGTTTATGGTGTGTTCCACCATTGCCTTGTGCCTTGCAGGCAAACAGGGGCGGGGGTTATTGAGTCCTGCTATCAATGATGGCTGCAATTGGGCCCTGGAACGACGACTTGCAGTCCAGAAGTTATCAAGAAGAACCTATCGACTACCACGAAACCAAAAAAACAATGGTACCAGAATTACCCTCCACAGTAAATTAACATAGACCCTGGCAGTCATCAGGGTTGGAAGATTAGTTTCCTCTAAAAATTGGTGATTTTCAGGGTCAACAAGTTAATTTACCAGAGGGTAAAAGAACATCGTTCTTCACCTTTTGCATCGTTTCGTCCATCTTTGACCCACGAAAATTCCAATATTCAATGGATTGGTTTAAGGGAAAATCTGCAGGAAAGCCCCATATTTCATGGGAAAATCTATGGTTTCCTGTAAATTCCCTTAAACCAATCCAATCAAACATATTCCAGGCCCAAAACCAACGTCTCGTCTCGGGAGCGCCAGCTGCGCCTGCGAGGTGCTGCTACTCATGGGCTCAACGGGTCGTTGCTTGGCGAGCTTGCCGTACCTCAAGGGGGGCAGAAAACGACCAATGGTGACCAGGTGGGGCCGACAGAATACCATATGAAAAAATATGGAAAAAATGGTAAGCACAGATGTTTGACAATCAACACATTGGATTTGTTTATAGTAGTATGTGTTCATGTTTTTCTACTGCCAATGTTGTGTTGATGGCTTTCTGACCCATTTGTTTGGTGCTCATATTGTTTCCATCTGAATTGATGGATCCCAAGTCGTCTGCCGGTCTTCACATATGAAATGATTCATGGCTGGACAATGTTGACCAGTGACACTATGATCTGCAGTGGTGATGGCTAGTACTGGCTAATGGACATAGAGCAAGTCAGGATTCCCCGCTGTCACAGGTGATTGTTGATTACGGGTTTCAACCCATCCAAACACTTCCATCGTCAATTTGTGTACATCGGGAAAGAAAGACAATTCAAGTAGACACCCAGCAAACAGATTTGTCTGAAAAAGGGTACCCCCCCCCCGTTCCAACTGTTAATGCAATTTTCCCCATAAAATGTGTTATTTGGGGGGGTATACCCCATTTCAGACACACCCAAACATCATATAGTTGGCTAGCTACATCCCATATCATGTACCCACTGAAAAAAACAACAAACATGATCACATCCCCTTCACTGGTCGCTTGCCCTCTGATAGTTTAACAGTGTGCTATTGAAAATAACCCAGTTGAAATAGTTGATTTACCTATTCAAAAGGGTGGATCTTTCCATAGTTTTTTGTATGTTCAGAGGGGTCTTCCAGAGGCTCACTGCAGTGCAATGAAGAGCGCCACCACACAAGCGTCTAAGACTCCTGCGAGTGAAAGGACCTGAACGCTGCAGAACTTGGGCCACTGGTGCCCAGTTACTGAACCATCAACAAACACCATCTGCAAAGGTTTCTACAGTTATGGCCATTTACCAGTTATAACTGGTTATTTCAATGGGATTATACATTCTATAAATGGGGTTATAAGTACTTATAACTAATAAATGGCCATAACTGGGACTCTGCGGGGAACTCGGCCTGCTATTTCTGCGTTGAAACCGGTGTGTTACTCAAGAACCGGAGATGGAAAATCGACTTTATGTGGCAACAATAAACCGCCAAATCACCATAAATGGCTGGTCCCCCAAATGGTAGATTTATTGCACTGGGTTGCAGCAAACATAGCAACCAGACACCCTGAATATGTCACGGTGTGGAGGTGTGGCAGCATGAGAAAAGTGCGAAACCTCAGATTTTATTGGAACATGTGATTTACTGTAGCGAACTGGAAAATCACCATATGTTTTATGGGTAAAAACATCATAAATCATCTATACTTTCGGGATTGTGTCAAGAAATCCTATGAAACAAGAAATTAGACTCTAATTTTGGGGGAAAGTAAATTGCTTAGACTCTATTTTCGGCAAAAAACGTATTTGTTCACCACGTGTACTTATATCACTATTCCGTATTTTATACAGCGCAAGTACTGTATAAAAAAGTATTGTAAAAAAACGGAAGGTTACGACTAGGGTCCCATCGCAAGTACAGTGCCAGTGTTGTGCAAAAAAAAAAAACTTGTAAAAAACATCCAGGGGCTGGATTTTTTAGCCATGTTTTTTTGTTTTTGGACTTTCTGAATTTCCAATTCACCTTGAATTTTGATCTTGGTAATTAGGTGCAATTAGTATGTATGTATCTATCTGTCCTGGGATTGGCCTTTCAGAGTCATTGCAGACCTGAAACACAGGCCCGAATAGGGGGGCTAGCTACAACATGTGGGGATGTGGGGATTGTACGCCCATTTTTTCTATGAGGTATGTGTGTCATCACGGGAGAGGATCAAATTGTGGGAGGAAAGTTGCTGGGATCGTCCGAGACCTAGTTGAAAGATGTTGAAAGTCTATTTGCCAGCCCCATTTCTTAACCAGTGATGAGAGGCTTGCAGCTAAGAAAAAAATTAGACTCTAAACCCCAAATTTCTTATCACAAGCCTGAGCCGTATTTCTATGGGCTGGTTTAAAATACCCAACTGTTGAATAACAAGAGGTATCAACTCAATGGCTTGACAGGATCAACAACTCAAAGCATCGAGGCGCCTTAGAGATATGAAACCTCTAAACTGACCCAGTTGACACAGTTGACCCAGTTGAACCATAAAAACTCGAAATTGTGTACCAGAATGATGGGTTGAACAGCGACAAAAATCCCAAATGGTGGGTCAAGGGATGTCAAGGGCCTCGCAGCCAAGGGACATATCTCAGTCCAGAATGCCCTTCGACCGTGTAATCTTCGCAGGATCGCCATACCTGGAAGGCAGCCATGACTAGTCGAGACGTTGACGGAGGACGTTGGAATTCACCTATTTCATCCCTGACGTCATCCAAAAATATCCAAAAGATATCACTTTTGGTGGAAGTGTCCTGCATTTTTTCTCTCACTTTCGGGGACCAGATCTGGGGTTTTGCCTTCGATAGGGAGACATGACCCACTTTTGGGTACTTTTTCTCATGGACGTTGTATCAATATCAGGACTGGAGGCCCATTAGAAACAGGCTGAATTTCCCCTGAAAAGGCCACAACATACCAATATCCAACATACCAAAACAACCTGAGATGTTTGACCCAAAAAATCACAAAATCCACCAATATCCACCATTTCCAAGTACCTTCCATCCCAAAAAAATGGTGGTTTCACCACTTCCAAAGAAACGGGGCCTTATAGAGGCAGAAGTAGGCCATGATGATGATCCACCTGTTTCGCTTCGTGAAATCCTAAGGATCTTGGATTTCACCCCCCAGTTGAACTGATACCCAACTGGATTTCACAACTGTTATGGCAATTTTCAGATACCCTCTGGAAATATTGGAAATATATAAGTGTAAAATAGTGTAAAACATGTTTTGGAGAATCCACCATTCTTTGTTCGATGAGTTTCCCAGCGAACGAAACTTCCATTGGTAGGGGAATGTCCATTGCCACGTTTGATTACTGGAGGGTAATAATGATTGATTTACCGGTGGATTTTGAAGGTATACGGTATATCCTATTTTGAAGACAAAACATGACAAAACCACATCCAGAATCACCATAGTATCATGAGTAACGTTTGTCTGAAAATGTTGGGGCAAACACAAGATGTCATGGTTGGGACAGTCACTTTCCCTTTGAAAACTGCCATTGTGTGTGTGTGTGTGGGTATCCTGATGTCAGATAAGTTCGTCGTAATGATCTATAACCATCTATAATCAATTTAAAAAACGACAGGGAACAATGGAATTGCGGTACCTGAACGCAATTTGCCAAAACAAACAGCTACACAAATTCCACGTGAAATGATTTTGAATCAGAAACCCGAACCAGCAGCACAGGTGTCGCCGAACCCAAACAATTTCTACCCCTAATTTTTTGGTGCCCAGAAGCGTTGGGCCTCCAAAATCTCACGAATCATCACAAGATGGGGCCCCCCAGTTATAAGTTGGTTTATAAAATGTTTATAAACCATTATAATCCCCATTAACTAGTTCGTTATATCTACCATAAACCAAGGTTTTTTCAGCCACTTATAAACCAACTGATCGCTATCTTGGGGGCCCCATCCTGCGTTCAACAACCTAAAGGGATTTTGGAGATGACCCCGCGCTGGAACCTGAAGATGTCGAGCACATCCGCCTGACATCGGAACACCCCACGAGGAGATTTTTGGCCCTTTTGCGCGAGACTATGCCCAAAAAGACAGGAAAAATAAAGATCTTTATATAGATGTGGCACCATATCTATCAATGGATTGGTGGTGCCATATCGAAGGAAGTTTAGAAGTTAAACTTCCGACAATGTGGACAGATGAAAAGCAGAGCAGGGAAGAGGCAGAGAGAAGAGAAAGAGTAAGAAGAAAGAAGATGCAGATGCGCGAAAAGGTAGGAAAGTCGCGAAACACTGGTGTTTTTCCAATGATTTGTGGCTCCGGAGGGTCGAAAAGTAGGCTCGCTAAAGCGGCGGGTGCGGAGCCAGCTGGCCAGATGAGAGATG
>Ga0126342_10001520_pt1 | contig 32913 bp, 26 predicted proteins | sample Cyp1metagenome_FD_92528 | JGI IMG/M metagenome (GOLD analysis project Ga0126342, IMG submission 92528) | Coral microbial communities from Lord Howe Island, Old Settlement Bay, Australia - Cyphastrea 1 metagenome | ecosystem: Host-associated > Invertebrates > Cnidaria > Coral ...
ATTATATATATATATTATATTATATTATATATATATTATATTATATATATATATATATATTATATATTATATATATATATATTATATTATATATATATTATTATATATATATATTATATTATATTATATATATATTATATTATATATATATTATTGCAAAGTTATTATTGCAAAAGAGGATCGGTGATACAACAAAATAATAGGCCCATACCAACAAAGTGGCCCCATAGTTAGCTACAGCAAGTAGCTTTTGTGATGGATACATCTGTAGTTAGATCAGCAACATTTTTGTGCGCGGTCATCACCAACTTAGCTATCAAAAATCATAAATCAACTATATTCAACTATTAAAAAATATCTATAAATATCTATAAATATCTATAAATATCTATAAATCCTCAATTTCTATTCATTTCGAACTCGACTTTTAATCCCTTCAGTACCTCCCTGGTCCTCCCCGATCTTTTCGGGCGGGCGAAGGACTTGGTGATGCGGTCGAGCTTCTTGAAAACATCTCCTAAGCACTGAGAAAAGCTGGTGTTTTGGGCTGGAAATATGGAATATTATTATTATGGAATGATCATTGGCTTTTAACCATCTGTTTGAATCTGTTTGTGGATTACGTTCCCCAAAAATTATGTGGTGTATCATAATTTTCTCATTGAAACATGCTTTAAAAAATTGGGGGCCCTATCTTCCATGTTGATACAAAACCATCTGGCAGTCCAGGGTTGGCTTATCCCCCACTGCCACCACAAAAAGCGCCTTCACTCGACCAGAGGGTCGAGAGAAAAAAAAAAAATCGGGTGCCGCTTCGGATTTCACGAAAGTTGATGATTCAGACAGTCAATCATAATTTCAGGATCCTAAAATGGAGGTACGTTAGTACCATATTTCTGGCCATATGAATTGTGGGGATATTCCTGAAATGGCCATTGAGACAAGAAACAATTGGTAGTACATTGGTACATGATAAATCATGGTGTCCTAAGTCATGGTGGTACCTTTAGTTTTCATCCATTTTTCAAAATGAGATGTTCATGGATTTTCCATGTTTTATAAACCATCCAGTTCTTGGGGTACCCCCATGGCGCTCGGGAAAATGACAAAGAACAGTTGTGTCCTAATCTCAGCTCTCTGGATCTTAAACCACTCATCCACCATAGTAAACAGCTTCAAAAAACAACCTCCAAAAACCAGAAAAAAAACGGCTGTCACGGCTATCAAATACATTCAAATGCCTACACACATACCCGGCTATAACTATAACCCGTTTACGATCACCAGCTAACTAAGTTATGGCCCATCCAAGTAGATACTTGAATATACAATATCGATATATATATATATACATAAGTTAAGTGGTGATCGAAACTGACTTGTATCCCCAAATATTACTGGCTATACTACATGGCTTAAAACCCAGATGCGATCACTACGCATCTTATGATATGGTTGGTTCTAGAACCTCCCCATGTTTAGCAAAAAAAACTACAATACCACCATTTATGGTTGGTTGAAGTCGCATGATTTTTACTCATCTCATAATCAAGTTCTAACTTCATTAAAGACTCATCAAGTCCCACGAAAAACCTGTCAAAACCCTATCAAAAACCTCCCAAAACGCCATGACACACCCGTTTTTTTAGCCTCCCAAAACATTAAAATTCAAAAAAAAAACACATCATCCCAAGACCCAAAAACCATCAAAAACCTCCTGAAAAAAACCATCCACCCCATCCCCCACCGGTTCCGAGGCGCTCTGCCTCCGTCAACCCGGAAAACTCCGCTTGGCTCAGCTGGCTCCGTCGAAACTCCGCCACCTCTGCGGCCTTGGGCACCGACTGCCGCGGCGACGGGTCGTCCGGCTGATGACGCGCTGGCGGCGGATTGCCGGAAGGAGAAGAGGACTTGCCATGGATTTCATGATTGAATGTCTATGGTTATTGATGGTTAATGATGGTTAATGATGGATTTTTGTTAACGGATTTCCGGATTTTCCATCATCGCCATAATTTAATGATTTACTGTTCCATCTTGTTGGGGATTAGCCTCTTGTTTGCTCACTAACAGATTGCGAGCTGGGAAAATGGTATATGGATGATTTACCTAATATTTACCTATCAAAATGGTGATTTTCCACAGCTTTGTTAATTAACCAGATGGTATGGAGGAAGGGCTCTAGGTCACTAGGTTTCGTGGGATTGGAATGGGAACCATAGTATGATATATATATATATTGATTGATTATACCAACTATTCTGAAGTGGTTTTCATGGTTTTCAATTGGCTATATATATATAGACGTATGTATATATATATACGTATATATATATGTGCATATATATATGTACATATATATATATATATATATATCAAATTGAAGATTTAAGCCTCAAAATTGGGGTGGCCAACCATGATATTGGGATATGTCATGGAAAGTAATGGGATATCATGCTATAAAGCCGAGGGATGAGGGGTGACCCTCTTTTTAACCATTGTTTTACCGTGTCATAGTGTGTCTGAAACAGGGCATACCCTTGAAATTGACCCTTTAAGGGGAAACTTGATGATCAACAAGTGAACTTAGGATATGATATACCCACCAATTCTGGGATAAACGTACGTATATTTCACATTATTTCACCACCCACAGGTACTTGTAACAAGACGGGACACCTTTGCAAACCCCAAGGGTGGCTATGAAGAAGCAAACAAAAATTGGGATGGAAACAACCAAAAGTTGTTAATGTGGCTATGGATCAAACCCTCGGCACCGTGATTTTCGCAAAAACTATGGTTGGTTGATGGTTGATAACTCCAATTTCACTATGGTTTATGGTACGCAAATAACTATAGTTACTGGGGCGAATCTAAACCAACGAACATCACTGGGGGGCCTCACATTGTAGTATTTATGCACGTTTGTTCGGCCATTTACTTGGATAAAACATACGCGGCCGGTGGAAAGTAATCGTTGGATTGATGATTTATGGTTAAAAAACTGCAAGATACCAAGGTTTGTTTAACCACTTTACATGGGGTAAACAGTTTCGAGGTAAACTAAACCCATGTCTTCAACTGGTAATTCTTGTTGCAATATTGTATCCCAAAAACGCACCATTCTCAAAGTGTTCTGTTTTGCCATTTTGGGCCGTGAAAAATCGTCCTCAAAAAAACGGGTAAGATCAACTCCAACGAACCACCAAAGATTGACATCAAATATCCCCGACACGTCGTGAAAAATACCCTCTTTTTATAGGTTGAAATCCCTGTTTGATATTATATATAGCCATTGAACCTCAACCTCAAAATAGTTTTTTTTTGATCCACAAAAACACCAATACACCATGATACACCCTTTATAATTCCACTATAGTTCAAATATTGCTGATTGCGCCATTTCTTGTCCAACGGTTTTGGAGGATCATCCCTCGAATCGCGTCAGGGTGGTCACTCTGGTGAAGGTAAGACGATGTGGGCGTCTCCATTTTTTCGCGGCTGGTCTACCATTTTCTGAAAAACGGCTTATAAGCCAAGTTACTAACCACCTATTAAGCCTAATAAATCATTATAACATATTATAACCACTTCTGAACTACATAGCCCATATATCCCTAACTACTTGCTATGGTTCTTAATCACTTCTTAACCACTAAGTGAATCTATAAATCAGCTCTATAAATCCCATTCCCCATGGAAATTCTGGGTGAAATACATTGAAATACCCCATGTTTCTATGGTTTTTCACCATTTTCCCATGGTTTTCCCATGGGAAACCCATGGCACCACCGGCCGCGGCCCCTTACGCGGCGCCGTTCCTATGCGATCCAGCGCCGCGTCCAGCTGCTCGTCGCGCTTCCGCAGCTCCGCCGAGGTCACGCTGCGTTTCCTCTCGTGGAAACCGGCCCGACGGTGGAAAGCCCAGAACTTTTAAACGTTTTAAACCATTGATAGATTTATTAGATAGATATACCATAGATCTATATTAAATATCCATTAACTTATATTAGATAGATATATAGGGGATCACGAATAGATGGCATCTTCACTGCGCCCGGAAAGATGGCATATCAAGCGAATGTAGATATTTATATGCCATAGATATACCATAGATATAGATATTTAATCATCGATGTTTAATCATCATTTATCATATTAATCCCCCATATTTATCATTATTAATCCCTATATTATACTGGTTGGTGGTGCAATAACCATCTTGAAAAATGATGGAGTTCGTCAATGGGAAGGATGACATCCCATATATTATGGAAAATAAAAATTGTATATAGATAGATAGATAGATAGATAGATAGTAAGATGGGTAAAGATATTGATATAGATAGATTTAGATAGATATATAGATATATTGTCAGAATATAGATATATATATATATGGATATGTATATTTACCATGTTTTAGATATAGATAGATAGATAGATAGATAGATAGATTAGATAGATAGATAGATAGATAGATAGATAGATAGATAGATAGATAGATAGAGAGAGAGAGATAGATAGATAGATAGATAGATAGATATAGATAGATAGATAGATAGATAGGTAGATAGATAGATAGATGTAGGTATAGATATAGATGTAGATATAGATATAGATGTAGATATAGATATAGATAGTTTTATACCATGTGATATATCTATATATAGATAGATGGGTAAAGATATAGATATTGATATTTAGATAGATATATGGTATTATTATGATAGATATCTTTACCAAAGATACCATGATAATGATACATATAGATATATATATAATATAATATATATAGATATAATAATAGATGTGTATATACCATGATACCATTTTTTGCCATGATACATATATATATATGTATATATATATTATATAGAAATATACATTGATATTGATATTCATATTGATATTGATATTCATATTGATATTTAGATAGATTGATTGATATTGATATTGATATTGAACTAGATAGATAGATAGATAGATCGATCGATCGATAGATAGATAGATATAGATAGACAGATAGATAGATAGATATAATATAGATATATAGATGTGTGTATATAGATAGATATATAGAAATTGTGACGCTTTGGATGATGTGAAATTGTATATATATATATATATGTACATATATATATTATATATTATATATATATATGGTGCAACCATTTGATGTAAACACGTCCATGTGGTATTTGTGGATATCATATGTTCGTTATTCTACGGTTTGCTCTATGTTACTGTTTACTATGGTGTGCTTGTCAGAATTAAAATCAAACAAACGGTATCATGATATGGTCTATTCTATACCTAGTTAGTGTATCGTTTTGTAGTTGCAACCAAATTATTCCATATAATTAGTCAATATCATTCATATGTGAATTGCCAACGGTTATATCAATATAATAGAATTATAACTCAAGTTATGACGATTCGCCTTTCGCTATCTTGGTTATGAAATTGCTACATCCTTAGCAAAGCAGTTATATCTACAAATACCAAGAACAGGAATTGGTAAATGTCCGAATGTTTCACATCACTCAATTATTGGCGATATAATATCCAACTGAGACTTTTTCGGATGTGAATATAATATAATATAATCAAGAAAAATCTTTACCAACCTCTGGCCCACACCACAGCGAGAAGGCCGCCATGTACTATGAAAAATTTGCCCTGAATTTGGGGGGTGCCATGCAGTGCCATGTGTTTTTTTGTCTGAAAATCGGCGTTTTCCCATAAATCGATAAAATCATGGTTTTTCCCACCGAAATGATCTAAAATGACTGAAAAATCGCGGAAAAAACACCATTTTCAGACACACCCATGGCTAAGCAAAAAAAAGGTGAGATGATTCATGTGATATGATCCCGAAAAAAAAAACACCATGGAAAATCTCAATGAATTTCCCATTGAGTCACCATTCAGTCACCATTAAAATCCATCAAAATCCCATCAAAATCCCATTCAAACACCATTAAAATCCCATTAAAATACCAAAATCCATTCAAACACCACTAAAATCACCATTAAAATCCCAAAACCCCATTAAATCCCCATTAAAATCCCACTGTTGATCCCCATTGTTGATGAAAAAAAATTCGCCCAGGCGCCCAGGAGGTGCTTCAGGTCGCCACACTAAAACCTGGCGTCAGGTTTGGAATTTCACCGATGTGAGGACAGATAGCCATGCAACGCTCGAATAGTAAAACAATGATAGTAGTAATACCATAGATATACCATAGATCTATATCAAATATCTATTTATATATGGTATATCTAAGCCATATCTATATATATATATATATTTATGCCATAGATCATAGATATTTATAGATATACCATTTATAGATATATACCTTTTATCTATATAGATATTGAAAAAGCCATATATATATAGATATTTATATAGATATTTATATAGATATTTAATCATCATTTATCATATTAATCCCCCATATTTATGATTATTAATCCCTATATTATACTGGTTGGTGGTGCAATAACCATCTTGAAAAATGATGGAGTTCGTCAATGGGAAGGATGACATCCCATATATTATGGAAAAAAAATGTTTGAAACCACCAACCAGTAATCATAATAATGATTATAGTAAGCATAACGATTGTAGTAGAAACTTGATAAGGATGATTATCATATAGTATAATGATTATCATCATGATAACGATACCGATAGTAGTAACATGAATGATACTTATGATAGTGGTTTCTTCATATTTTTTCTAGTAGTACTAAAAAAATGAATCATGAATGATAATTTATCGAATAAATAACAACCACTAAGTTTGCGAAAGTTTGGGGCTTCCCATGGTGGCCCCATGCTGTTTTCACCACGTGGTTCTGGTCCTGCTGGGTCTCTCACCAGACGGTATCATCCCCACGGGTGCCGTGCAAAAAAACTCCACATTTCGAACTCTGGTTATAGTTTTGTTGTGATAAAACTATCATAGTTATCATGAAATAACATATTATTATAACCATAGTCTATAGTTACTTCGAAAAATTAGGAGGATCTTAGTTTATGCAAAAATCCTTCCTAACTCTGTTTCGTCAAATGATCCTCAACGCCACCGTCGCCAGGGGACGTTGGGATCCACCGGGTGGTTTGATGCGTCCTCATCGCAGCAGCATTGGTTTCCCATGGCGCACGGCACGGCGGCCTGTCGTTCTGGCGATGTCACGGGCTTCTGCAGAGATGATGTGTTGGAACTAAGTTGTGTGACATTGTTGGATTGAAATTCATCATTGTTGCTTGATGACTGTTGGTTTTATCCTTTGGTCATCCAGGATTTTTCCTCAAAAGCATTCAAAAGCACTTTCGAACGAATGGCAGGACCGTCTTTTTCCATGGTTTGACCGTGAACCGTGCCTCCCTACTGTCGGAGCTAGATGTGCAACAGTCAGGAGATTCAGAGTTACAGAACGTCAGGAGCAAAACAATGTCATTAATAGACCACCCATGACTGGGAATGATTGAAATCCCACCTATAAAAATGGTGATAAAAATGGGGGGATGGTAAACATTTATGACATTGTTTTACCCACATTACAGCTGTATCAGTCCTTTATTGTCTGGATTATGTGGGATGGTCTAAAGCCTCGTCTGCCAATGGCGGCCGTTAAGTGGTCCAGAGTGGTTAAAAAAGATGTGGGGAAACGACCCAGGGTTGATTACCCAATGTCTGCCAATGAGACATGGCAATGTTCAGAAATTGTCTTCTTTTGAAGAATCATCTATGATTGCATAGAAAAGTTGAATTGCTGGTTTCCATAAATGGGGGGGTACAGAAAATGGATGGTTTATATAGTGGAAAATCCCATCTATATCATGTATAAATGGATCAAAAAAGGGGGTACCCCTATGACGAATCGGAAACCACCAATTGTCCATTGCAGCTTCGCCAGAGAGTAACCTACCCCTATTGCAGTATCTCATGATCTCCAAAGACCTTCCCTGCAGGAGCTTGAGATTGCGCCTCGTCAAGCTTGGTTAAAACCCCAAGGTTGGTTAGCCACTGGTAAACAAACAGTTTGCGACATAGAAAATGGCCATAGAAATAGTTGATTTACCCATGAAAAATGGTGATTTTCCATAGTTAAGTTAGTTTACCAGAGGGTACCCACTCTTGAATGTTTGACTTACCAGTATTGTTCATTTCATCTCTTTTGGAAGTCTTTCATCCCTTGTTCAAAAGAAAAAAACACCCTTTGGTACTCAAACATGAGAATGGAATCTCCAATAATCATGGAAAACAAAATCATCTACACATGAAATATGTTCGTTTATTGTCATGTATTGTCATGTTAGATTACCAGTACACACCAGCAGCTTTTCTCCACAGGTCACTGGCTTCCGGAACCCCGACAAAGAAGCTGCGATGGCGAGTGCTAGGGAAGGCAACAAGAATTGTATTAGGTCTGAAAATCCAGTGATCAACAGAGATCATTAATTAAATCTGGATCGTTTACAATAAAGTCCATTATAAGTACGATAAAGCTTATAGTAATGAATGACAAATGCAATATAATGCAACTGTTATTAGCATCCAGACATGTTTCAACAACCATTTACTCAAAAAAAATAGTTCATCATAAGAAAAAAAAGCAGATAAAACAGGTACATATGCATTCACTGATTCTTTCCAATACATTTTTTGAATCTTCGTTTGCCGATCAACGGCATCCGCGACTCGTCATCCGCGATTCGTCCCCCGATTCAGAAACGCCAGCGGCCGATAGTTGCCATTGTAAATCCGTCTTAAACGATGATTAAAATGTAACAATCGTTATATAATGTTATATAGATGTACATATCTTAACATAGATATACATAGATATACATAGATATACATAGATATATATATATATATACATAGTATATACATATATATATATATGTATATATGATATTTATATATATATATAGTCTAGTGCAAAGTAAATACACTCCTACAATAACGCCACAAGATTGTAAATGCCAAAAACGTGATGTTGTAGTGTAGACTGCTGCGATGAAAAATAAATGAAACCATAAGCATAAGTCGGCTTGGTAGAGGTAGGCAGGAAAGCAGGCATAGATGCACATCTTTGTACCACTATGTGGTAAATGAACATGCGGACACATTCCTGCGGCATAGAATTGGAACAAAATGTATTTGTCTGATATTTATGTACAAGCAGCAATATGTGAGCACATCCAGCTGTTGGTATGTAGTGTATGTGTCTATTTATCTGTATAATATACATACATACGTAGAGCACATGTACGTGTACGAATATGGTCAGAGGCCTAGTGCACATGTTCATATGGGCCAAAAAAAAACATATTCTGTTGGATGTGTGAATATAAACATATACATACACATGTATCGACACATATACATACACATGTATCTACACATGTATCTATACATGTATCTATACATGTAAGTCTGCAAGCACACACACATACATTCACTGCACATCGGAATAATCCCTGGTCACTAGCCCCACAGTTTCAGCCGCTGGGTGTTTCCTGTTTTGGCGCTCACATTTCGAGCAAGCTCAGCCAATCATCTTGTGCTTCAGATGTCTCCTGCTGTGACTGGGATTGGCCAAAATTCATCTGCAGTAAGAGGCCTATGAAAATCAGAAGGGGCCTAATCATGATAATAGAATAATGATGATAGGGAACACTATAAAAGTTGTTCTGATTATCATGAATCTAATAACATCATTAGCTGGTACTATTGCCTTATCCTTATTGTTGTTGGTATTATTTCTATAGTCCAGCCATATACCTTGGATGTTCACGACCAATTACAAGGTGGGGCTCCCAAACGAGAAGGTTCAGTTGGATTATAATAACTAGCTTGACAAGCTTAAGTATGTGTATATATTCTGGTTGGTGGTGTCAACCCCTCTGAAAAATATTATATAGTCAGTTGGGATGATTCTTCCCAATATATGGAAATAGATTTTTCCCCAAACCACCAGCCAGTATTACTACATAGAGAATGGGGTTTATAGACCGACTTATACAATGGGGGGCATCGCCTTGTATAAACTGTTTTCTTATTATCACTCTTGTAACCTAAATTACGGGGTTTATAATACTTCTGGTCGATAATTTCCGGTGTGGAACCATGTTCCTAACTTATGTGGATAAACCAGCCAAGCAAGGGACCTATCTCTTGAGACATATTAAATATATATATATATATGTATAACAATAATATAAACCAAGCTGATGTGGATAAGCAACAGACGCAACAGATCCCAGGGACTTACTAGTCCGTTAGACAACCAGCCTTCCCAACCATGTTGGTCACCCAAGCTTACAATTCACCAAGTCAAATTTTGGAACACAGTCCTGTGTCCTGGGACAAATGTTTCGGAGCCGATTACCTATTGGTGAGTGGGGTTGACCCCTCTGTTAACCAAGCACTGTTTTCCAAGGCCATCGATGAAGTCATACTGGCAGGACCGAGGCCCGAGACACTTTCCTCGCAGGATATCAAAAGATGTTCCAATTGAAAAAATGATGTTCCAAAAAAAATGGCTATTAGCCTATGGTAAAATTTACCAGAGGGTAGCTGTCTTATCCCTATTTTCATTCGTAAAATACATATTGGAGGTTTCCAATATATGGGGGTATCCCCACTTGTCATCCAGTCATGGATTTCCATGACTTAGTAAGACCCCTAGTGAAACAACCTCTGGTGACACGGATCCAAACCATGACTTCATCTATCATCAAACAAACCTGTTGTTACAGGGCTTTCTGAAGAAACCCCTCGTTTTTCATCAACCAACCAATGGGAATTTGGGACATCTTGAAATGCGTATACTGAGTAATAGGCGAAATCTATATGTAATGTGTATATATATATATATATGTATATATATACATGTGTATATATATATGTATATATATGTAATGCATCAAAGATTATCAAAATATCGAATTGATTTTGAACTCCCATATATGTACCCCAGTAATATACATTGATGATCAAAATATCACCATGATAGATTACATATACTTTGATAATATCTATATGTTGATCATATCTTACTGATAACTATCACCAGTATTACCCCCCGTTGAACTCCCAAGGACTCGCCTTCGTTGCGACCGTTGCGGGACTTTCAGGCGATCTGCCAACAGGAGGCAGATCAGTCATCCCGTGGACGATGAAACCCGCGGTGACCCGTGGTGACGACTGGGCACCATTTTATCAAAAACATGGAAACGTGAAAAGAAAATGAAAAGAAAGTGAAATAATGATTAATTCACAACTAATTCACAACTATATATCGAAATTCTAAGATGTCCAGCTTTCGCGCAACGGAGTCTTTGGGTGTTCATCTCTCGTGTTGAGCAATGGCCAAAAACATTTTTTGAGGGATGTGACTGACACATAAGATTCATTAGAAGAGGCCGGACGATGATGTTCATCCCAGCTTGTAATTTGGTTTATACTGCCTACACATAGTAGGACATGGTCCACAAATGTGGTCAACTAAACCAAGACTGCGACCTAACTTTGCATATGCTACAAATGGGATATTGATATATCCCCAATCGGGGGACTACCTTGGAAAGCTCAAACCAGCACGTACTGTATTACCCTGGGGCCGCCCCCAGAAACAGAAACAGTGTCGGAAAAACTGGGGTGGTGCATGACAAGGGACACGCCCGGCCCATGCGTTTTGTGGATTTATCCATAGACATGTACCATGATTTGTACATGTCCATTTAAGGTTTTGCCATCGATTCTGTCCATGGCAGTGTTTGGACGTCCACGGCAAGGCCAACTCGTAAGGGACTGGCTGCAAGATGGAAATCCAAAAAAGGCTGTGCACCAACTCAACACCGACCAGCCCCACAATGGGAGGCTGCCGGGTCAGGGTTGGTGATATCACAGATTACCCAGGGTCCTGAACAAAGTTCATAGTTCATAGATGACCCACTGTATTTTGGGGGGTCCAGTAAAATAGGTGAAGATTTTTTACCACAGTTGCGGGGGCTACATCCCAATGTAACCACTGTTAAACCCATTTTTATAACCTCAATTGCACAAGCAAGAAAGGATCCCCTTTATAAATCTGATGGCAGTTCCAGCACTGGCAACTTGGCAACTAAAGGTTGATCCTCATCACATGGGATTGTGATCCAGTCATTACTCGAGAATCCTCCAATGGATCGATTCAGTGGTTTTTCTAAGCCTGGTGAACGCGTGAACGCTGAACGCGTCCCCGATTCCTGGATCCCAGGAATCACGTGGCTCATATCCCCTGTTTTTCCGAAACCATGTCGGTGGGAAGAGCTCTGATCCCTTCTTGTCGGTGGAAGATACCCTCTGGTTATGACTAACATAGCCATGGAAAATGGCCCATTTATAGATGGTTTACCTATTAAAAATTGTTATTTTCCATGGCTATGTTAAATAACCAGATGGTACTTTTTGATGATCATTTCCTAGCAGAATCCGTGTCGAATTAAAATACGATAAAATACGACCCCAAAGAAGGACTGATGCGGTAGACCCAGTTGTAAACCATCCAGAATATCACTATAGATGGCTGCTAATCATCATATTTGTTCCCTTAATGGTAGGCTTATCATTGGCTTTACCACATGTTTTTGAACCGGCGTCCCATCCTGGCCCAAGTTGGATTTAGCTGCAGCCCAAAATCCAGTGGTTTTTTGTTCAACATCTTGAGAAATGTGCCATAAATTTTGTAAATCTGATATAAGATGGCTGTAAATCCGAGCATCTCTCTGATTTCGATCCCGCCCAGCCTTTGGGTTTGCTGAGGCTCTGAACGCGTAAGAGCCGTAGGAGCCGTAGGAGCCGTAGGAGCCGCCAGCACTGAAGATCGTAAGACCTCTGCCCGAGTCTGGATGGTTAAATGATCTGCAAGTGCTTCGCATATGGTGCGCTTCTGCGCTACCAAACATGTTTTTCTCTCAAAAATTGACCACATCCTTCAAACTCCCACCAAAAAATGTGTTTTTTTTCAAACCGCCAAAGAATTGGCCAGAGTCATCCCCACGGTATCACCAGGTCACTTTGACATTGACGCTGCTGTCATCCCAGGGCAATCTCCGCTTGGTTGCATCTGCCCTTGGGCCACGGACAGGAGACAACATGTTTCCTGCGATCCAAGAAAGATCCCATGAACTATAACAGTTATAGTTCCTCATAGTTCCCCACAACCCAACAGCTAAGTTATGTCTACCAAATTAGCTATCATAAATCAGCTATAAATGGTTTGGATCATCCGGAAAGACCGGCTTTTAAAAAAGAGTAGAAACTGGGAGACTGAGAGTCTAAATCAACACTTCAAATATAGAATCCCCAGAAGCTAAAAAAAAACATGACCAACATAAATGTGTTCTTTCCTAGGCATTCCATAAGGGTGGGCATGGGTCAACATTTCGGGTATCCCAATTTTTTTGTGGTCTCTAAAGGGACTTACATGTTGACCTGTTGACCCATCCCAGAATAGATGGCTTAGCCTCCAGTAAATTAACAGTTCGACCCTGGTAGTCATCGGGGTTAAAAGACTACGGATTCCACTATTAAAATTGGTCAGTTTCAGGGTCAAACTGTTAATTTACCAGAGGGTAATTCTTAATGCTACTGCTACTGCTAGTGGTGCTCCCCTAGTTATAAGTTGGTTTATAAACCCCAGTAACAATCGTTAGATCTACCACAACCATAGTTAATCTACAATGTGAGGCCCCCAAGATAGCTAAGTTGGTTTATAACTCCAATAACTATGGTTTATGGTACGCAGATAACTATAGTTACTGGGGCTTATAAACCAACTTATAACTGGGAGGGGCTCACATTGTAGTTAGTTCAACCAACTTAGCTATTGTAAACGGGGGCTCCACCTTATAGGTACCCTCTGGATCCCTCTGGTAAACGTTTACAAAAAAAAACAATGGAAAATCACTATGTTTCATGGGTAAATCAACGATTTCTATGGCCATTTTCAATAGCTTTGTTTGTTTATGAAGAATGTTAAATAATTGTTTAAATAAATGTGGTTAGAAATGAACCATGATATTGATGATAATGTTCCAAATATATCTGTAATTAATGCTATATCTGCTATATGAACTTGATTAAAATATAGAGGAAATGACCAGAGGGCACATAGAAGTCAAACACTCACCGTCTCGGGATCCAGCGTCCTCGGCGTCATCTCTGTCTCTTTCTCCGCGGGCTGTTCGCTCTGCGGCAGGGACAAGTCTTTACAGGTCGTATTGATCTCCTGCGACCGAGAGCCACGGAGAATGATCGTAGAGGTTTTATTTTTAGAACCCCCTGGTTTTTATTGATATCTATTGTAAATGCATATGTATATAATTATATATATATGTGATGTGTATAATTGTGTATATGAGTGTCTTATTATCGAAACTAATATTATCTAATATGATATACTTGTTCATAATTGTCTACCATTATTTGAGACTTCTACACCAATATTAAGTGGTTAGATAATTATGGTTGAAAATTGCTTTGGCACAACCTCCAACGAATCCCTTTCACAAACTGGGTCCCTGAAAAACCTGCGCAAGGGATTGACCATCCCAATCCTACGGTAATCAATTCGGGGACAGCAACGGGTAATCGGTAGCCCAGCCCAGGGGGGTTCTTAAAATGGGTCCCCAGTCGTCACCATGGGTTTCTATACTGAAATTCTAGGTCAATTTGGATGATTTGAGGTTGCCCCCATGACTTAGGAAACCTTCATTTATCATTTGATGTGAAATAATCAAGGGTTACCCTCCGAATCATCATTTTGATAGGTAAATCAACTATATATATATATATAAACAGCCATTTTCAATAGCTATACTAAATTACCAGGGGTTATATGTTCCCCGACATTGCCAGCGTACCAAAACTTTGGGTCGGGCTCTATTGGTGTGATGCGGTGTGGTAACCAAATAAAATTGCCTGGTGCGGCTAAATATCAAATCCAAAGTCCCTCAAATGTCCATGTTGCTTCAGGCGTTCAAAAAAAAATGCCACATATATTAACTATGGTTAACCATATATATGGGGTATAACCATATGGGGTATAACCATAGTTGCTTCAGGCGGTCAAAGTCACAAATCAGCCATCGTATGGAAAAGGGACCATCGACCATCGGCAGATTTCCCTCGTGGGATGGAACCATTTTGAGACAAAAAAATCTGCGCAAGGCGCAGGTGAAAAAAACATCCCGATCTGACAATGAAAATGTGGTGAAAAAACCGTGCATGTCTCAACAGCGAAGAATGTTTTTTTTTGTTGATCTTGGTATATCTTGGTCCACAGTTTTCGTAGGCATAAATTGGGATTTTCTGAAAACCCCAAAAATCGCCGTGGCAAAACTGATTCCCCCCATCCGAAAATTACCATCGAATGGTCCTTAAATCCAACGGCTTGCCCGGTAACCGGATATCCAACCGGTTGGTCTACTACCCGCGTATCCGTTGGGTTTTTTGACCAACAAGTCAGTGACTACCCTCTGGTAAACTAACATAGCTATGGAAAATCACCATTTTTAATGGGAAAATCCACTATAAATGGTGATTTTCCATAGCTATGTTAGTTTACCAGAGGGTAACAATCTTTGCCAAGAAATGTTTGTAGCCGTCTAGCCATATACAAGGCTTGATCTTAGATATCCAAGAATGTGACTTTTTGCATGGGTCAAGAAAAACCGCCGTCAAGACAGTCACCAAATAGCCTCAGGTTGACCCAGATTTGACTGGCGAAATTCGGCGTACCCGTTTTTGGTGTCTTTCAATCCGTAGTTTGGATCATTTGGGTTGATAAATGAGGATGAATTGCTCTTCACTAGTCGGTTCAGCCAATTACTTCGATTCCATGGAGTATCACGGGGTCAGAACTATGACCTACAAACCAATGATCTCTGTTCACAAACACCTGCTATCCGTAATATCCCATTCCGCACAGTCCCCACTGCGTCCCATCTTCAATGTATTTTTTTCAGATATGTCATAGTTTTTACTTCAACCACGGTTGTCTGGCGATTTTTTCTGTACACTCAAAAATTTTACCAAAAAGATGAAGATCTATGAGTGTTTGTGCTTGATCTGAAAGTTTAACAGTGAATCAATTGGATTGGTCTAAAAAAATCAGACTGCCCATCCTCACAAGAAATCACTGGAGGATATTTGGACGATATCATATCCCAAAATCATATGTATAATTATATGTACATGTATATATATATATATTCCATGTTATAAATACCCATGGTATCTTGATTAAATCCCCACGCAATCCCCCATTTTTCGGAATTTTCCCATCTCCTCCACCAGGGCCTGGAGTAGTTGGCCCAACTCCCGCTGCAACATCTGCGGCAGCCCAGGCACCCGCTGCTGGGCATCGGCCACACTGCGGGGACGCTGCTCCGCCAAGGACCGTAGCAAGGGGTTGGAGATGATGCTTTCGCCTTGGTGAGAATCCTCGCGATTATAGTGGGATTATACTATGTAATAATGTCTTATATATCATGGGGAATATATATATATATACATTACTTATGTGTGTATGTTGTTTATCTATTTATATATTTATTTATGTATCTATTTATTTCTTTATCTATTTATCCATCTATCTATTTATCTATTTACGTTCAATCTATGTAATTTTGGGTTACAATGAGGATGTGTTATTTTTCTATAGCTATGTTTAACTATCAACAAATACTGATTTAATGGGATGATATATATATATATATATTTATATACATATATATATATATATACATATATATATGGATACAAGATATATGTATACGTATATATATATAATGGAAATATCGTGGGATAATCAATAACTGCTAGCTAGAAAATCCGAAGAAAATTTAGAGGTTTTACTCGGAAAATCATCCATGAATTGTCCATTGCCATGGTTGATTTCCGGAGGGTGTACTATGTAATAATGGTTTAGAATGGGGGATATATGATATATACATATGTTTGGTGGTCAATGGTGGATATGGTGGGATATAATGGCGAAACCCATGTTTTCAAAATGGGGAGGCCAAAAAAATTGTAGAAGGGACCAAATATGCAGTGTTGATTTCCAATATAAGGATACAATCAGATGTGTTTGCTCCAAAAAATGGGAGATTCAATCTAACGTTATCAAATGCTCTCACCTTGGGAATAATTGTTGTTTGTTGGGGAAAGTGGGAGAATCTCTCAGCAAAATGTGCGGAAGAATGCTTTTCGGGTAAGATTTTTGAATAAAGTCTTTGTTGAGGATTTATCTAGAAATCATTGGAGGTTTAACTCGAGTTAAGCTGCAGAAAATGAACTTCACCTTTGCGAAAATGTGTGTTTTGAGATCAAAAACCTTGAGACGTAAATTCCCACTTTAACAAACGGTAGGAGCCTACTAAGTCAGCATCTGGATTATGACATCTTCATCTTTCGCGGGTTCATCTTCCCTTTTCTCAAATTGTGAGTAGTCCAGTCCTGGGTGTGTCGCAAAAATTGCATACCCTAAACGATTGGTTTCCCCTCAATTACGACCAACTTTGGATTATTTTGAAGCGGGGCCAGTTTAGGTCCACCGACATTCTCATTTCAAAATTCAAGGCTTCCACATTTGATTTCAAGGTAGATTGAGGTACAATAAGGCCCTACCAATCATCGTCCATGAGGTCGCTAGAATCTGCGCAATTCCAGCGATCTGGATACTAGGAAAAATAAAGGCATATTACCCTCTGGTAAACTAACAGTTTGCGAACTGGAAAATCACTATTTTTAATGGGTAAAACCACTATTTTGATGGCCATGTTCAATAGCAAACTGTTAGTTTACCAGAGGCTAATCAAGAGGTAAAGTCAACCATGTTTCCACCGTGTGCCATTTTTAGTACGCCTGAAAACTAATCCTAGAAAAACCAAAAGATAGATCATCGGTGGATTTGTTGCAAACAAAATCATCTACTCGGCTTCACCTCCACAAAAATAACCCAATTTCATCGGAAAAAAAAGACGTCGAAATGATGATGAACCACAAAAAGAATGCCGTGTCTTCCAAATCTTGGCCTGATCTACCAGATTCTACCATCTAGTAACTTATGCGATGAAATATTGGATATAGATACGGATAATAAAAACTAAGTCTAAATCCCAAGTGGCCCATGATGTTCAACCGTCGCATCCACTGCTGTCGCACATGCGACAGCCGCCGGTAGAGCAGCTGCACCTTTTCCTCCAGCGCCGACGCCGTCGGCGCCGCAGAGCAGAGGACCCCGGAGGAACGGACCACGGTGACGGAGGGTGACGGCGCCGGAGCCTGTGGCATGGCGTGAAAAAGGTGGTGCGTTGTCTGAACAAATGGGGGATGATATCAATGATTATTGGTGTAGATGATTTTGCTAGTTAACATTTAAAAAAATGGTAATATATATATATATATCAGATTATCTACATCTGTGAATATCTACACAGTGATTTTATGTGATATTATAGATAGAGATGATTGTCGATTGTCGATACCCGGCCCAATTCGGAGAGATGCTGATGTCAGGCCGATGTGTCGCTTCCCTCGCCACCATGTGAAGTCCACTTGCTTCATGTCGTTGGCTATCCAAAAGGACTTTTGAAACTGCCAATTTCACCCAAATCACAGTGAGATCTGTTGGTGATGCACCTACAAACAGAGTTACTGCTGCTTTCAGGAAACATATGATAAATACATTATAAATATTTATAAATACCAATTTCACTTTGAAGTAAAGATTCTCCCTAGGGAAGTGGCTTGAAAAGATGACATCTTGAAGACTGGCCATGTTTTTTCACTCAACCTATATACCACTAGGAGGAGCTTCATTCGTGTTGATTCCACCAAAATTTGTTGGGCCTCGAGGCTGGGAACCAGCCATCCGAAGCTTTCAGCTTTTACCAGCCGTCCGGGTCAGGTTTCGGGGCAGGTTGATTCCACCGGAAAATGACGTTTCAAGACTTCTCCGCCCTTCAGTGAAGATGTCCATATTTTCCCATGGAAAAAACGTCGGAAAAGGACGACTTAGTGCAGATTTCCCAAGATGATTTGCCGACTATTTCCCAAGATGTTCATTCAACAAGCATTCAGATATCTGTCCAATGAACGGTCATTCTCCGATAGCTGATTTTTGGCTACCCTCTGGAAACAAACATTGCGATGTTGGATTGCCGGTGAACAATGAGGCTTTGTTCCGAGTTTGATACAGTTTGATGATGATTCATATACTTTTTCCCCATGATCAAGTATCAAGTGCTGAAATGTTCCATCTTTGACCCGTATCATATTGATTATTGGCTTGCATGCCATAGCATGGCGGTAAACCCGATCGTTAATCGAGTGAAATAATCTGACTTAGCTATCATAAATCAACTATAAATGACTATCAATATCTATCAATACAAAATTGTCGTTGATGAAATCCCCATTTTTGCTGCGAAACCTATCGCAAATGGGGGGCCACCTTAAGCCACCAATAAACCCATTGGGCCACCAATCGCCACCTTATCGACGTTCAAATCCTCTGGCACCGGGCACATGAGAAAGCTTCCGCATCGCGTCTGCAGCATGGTGTGTCCAGCCTACGATGCCAGCCAAACAGGCTTGGTGCTTCAGCATTTTCAGAACTTACATCTCATTTACTTGTTTCTTAACGCATGTACTGCGTATACATACATGTACGTCAGCAGAAATGTGATACATCTGTGCATCTACATGTATGTATATATATATATGCATGCATGCTGCATACATATTCATTTACTTGATTTACATACATACATCATAAATATAAAGATTACAGTATAAAGCTTCAAAAGTGAATCACTCTATGTAAATTCTTGGGAGACTTTCCGATATTTTAAGGGCGGGATCGAGACCCGGGATCTCAGTCAGGTCAGCCACCAACAAAAACCCTCAGACTTCCCATCTTCAGAGGGTGTCTGAAAAAAAAAAAAACGATGTTGCTTCATATGATTCATATTCTATCACAATTCTCCCATAGGAATATATCCAAAAACCAACCAAAATGTACTATTGCCATATGAAAAAAAATGTATTGATATTGACCATTCTCATTTGCTTTTTGGTTAATGTCAATACCTTGGTATGTTCACGAATCCGCGAATCCATCTTGATCATGTCATAAATATCTGTCATCCAGTCATGGATGACCATGACTTGGTATAGGTTACCATGAGAAACCCTCCAAATCTCGGATGCTGATTTTCTCCGGCCTCAGATAGGGAGATGGCAGCATAGCTGAAACCACTTGCCAGCCTGAAGAACCCTGGATGATTTCTCGCAAGTTCTCAGGCATGGCTTGCATCAATTTGCAGCGTTTCTGCTGTTTCACCACTTCACCAACAAAACCAAGAGGGTGTTTCACCAGCAAAAAAACCTGGGCTTTAAACATGTTTCAACGGTTTCACCAATGAACAATCTGGTTGAACCACTTCAAAGTTTTCAGCGGGACCACGTTTTTATTTCATCAACTTCTGAGGATCAACAGAGAGTACCCGATACCCTCTGGTCCATAGGAATAGTTGATTTACCCAGCTATAAAATGGTGGATCTTTCCATAGTTTTGTAAACGTTTACTTTTATAGTTGATTTATCCAGCTATTAGCTGTGGTGGTGATTTTCCATAGGTATGTTAGTTTAGTTTACCAGAGGCTATAATTTATAGCAATTTTAAGAAAGAACATGAAAAACCCGTTGGAATTTGAGGTGATCTATTCCCATGGCCACTCCCATGGCTATGGGTCGAGCCATCGCGGTGTAAATGTTCGTCTGAAAATTGGCTACGTCAAAATACCGTTGTTGATCATCAATCATCATGTTCACCATTATCAATGGATTGGTTTAAGGGAAAAAATTACCGGTAACACCCATATTTCATACGAAGATCTATGGTTTCCTGTAGATTGTCCCTGAAGCCAATCCATTAACATTAAAATAGTCATAATCTGAGGTCTGACCATTTTATGAACAACCCAAATATAATATATATATAGTCCCTTTTGGAGGAAAAACAAACCCTGGCCACTGGCCATGGCACATACATGTACTAATGTACTGTGTAAATTATATACATAGGTATATGTACGCATATACATCTAATGTGTATATGTATATATTATAAATATAATATGTATATATAATCATATATATATATATTATATATCATATATATATGCATATATTATGAGATATACGAGTGTGTGCGCGTGTGCGCGTTTGTGTGTGTGTGTCCCTATACATCCCACATCCGTCACAATCTCCCCACCATCTTTTGGAAACACCATATGTTTTTGGTCTTTCTCATGGCCTCATGGCTATGTAAGGGGATATACCTCCAATTTATGGTCTTATATGGCATGGTACCTCCAATGTAGGTTCCTCAAATACCATTGACAACTATTCGCAGGTGGGTCTCGCACCCATCGCCTCGCAGGTTTCTCTTGAAGTAAGCCTCTCTGCAGCACATGCGGCAGAAACGCCTGCGGCGAATTTCGGGCGAAAATTTTCAGCAAACGTAAAGTAAGTGGGTCCAGTTTAATCCCCAATAAACCAGGTAGGTTCATAATCTCTACAGGTTATAGCAATGGGCCCCTTATCCATTTATATACCCAATTAGATCATTCTGAATATCTAAGCGGTTTGATGAAGTCTCCATTTATCCACCTTTATCCACTCGGATGCTGTTGTTTTTCACCCACTGAAAGCACCAAAATCCCTGTCTGATGGTCCCTTCAATCTGCGCGCCTTCCACCAGCTATGTGACTTGGCTCCGCCACTGCCGAAAGCCCGATGCTGATGCAGTTTCTTGGACCTTAAGGCGCTGAAAATTTCGGGGACCCCTGAAAATCTGAGGAAAAAAACCGAGTTCCCCCGTTAAAATGGGTTTGTTTTTGAGGTAGCCCTATTTTCAGACCCATCCAATCATGATTAAGTATTTGATGTATTCATCGTGAAGTGCTCCAATAACGGATTCGTTGTCCAAATGAGTAGGGGGAGGATTGCTTTTGCTAACAAAGGTTGGGAATTGAAACCAGAATTCAATTGCGGATTTCACCTGCAAAAGTGGGTCACCATGAATGTTAAAGCATATGAAGATGGCAAACCTTAACATACGGGTGTGAAATCAATAAAGATCGCCATGCAACCTATCCATCAAACTGGATTGTTTGAAACAGGGCCATAAACCTGAGGAAAATAACATGTTCCCGTATGAACAGTGTTCAAAACTCTCTTTCATCCCTTCACACTGCCTGGTTTTTCTCGGTTTTTCTCGGGATTCCCAGTTCATTGATTGTGATAATCCATGATAATCCCCTGGTAAACTAACATAGCTATTGAACATGGCCATAGAAATAGTGAGCTTTCCCATTAAAAATGGTGATTCTCCATGGTCAAGTAAACGTTTACCAGAGGGTAACCATCATGTTTCCCATTCAATGGCCATTGAATGGGGGTACCAGTTTCAGACAAACCAAACATCATTTACAAACTAATGGCTATATACCCATCTGATGGTTAAAAACTCTCGTTAATAATTGGTGGTTAAACCCCGTTAAAAAATCCTCGAACTAATCATCAACCAGCAGCAGGTTGGGAACAATGACCCAAAACCATACTAAGTGGGCTAGATATATATATATATATATACACATATGTATATATATATATACACATGCCGTTCTTTCCCACAAAATATTCCCCTATACCCCCCATAAAGTCGGGAAAAAACAACGTGTTTCCATATAGGCCATGGTGAAAACACAGTTTTTTGGGTGAAAACACGCATCTCAAAAAATGGAATCCAAACATGGCTAGAGAAATCCGTACAAAAATGGATTGATGACCAATCCCTAGGTCAATGGCCATTTCAGGAACCTAAATTGGAGGTACCTACCATATATTTTTGGCCTATTTTTCAGGCCGAAATTTCAGGAAATATCCCACAAATCATATGGCCAGAAATGTGGTACGTTTACGTACCTCCATAAATTGGATCCTGAAATTACCAATCCCTAGGGACAAAAAAACATGTCATGACCATGGCACCATGGCATACCATGGCGCCGAGACACCTCACCTGCTGGCTACTGTGCCCCGCGGCCACCTGCAGCGGCACACCACGCCCCGTGAAGCCGCCACAGGCGAAGACGCAGTCCAGTAGGATCAGACCTTGAAAAAAACTTGGAGAATGACTGGTTGGTGGTTGACCTACCCCTCTGAAAAATATAAAAGTCAAATGGGATTATTATTCCCAATATATGGAAAAATAAAAAATGGTTAATATTGGTAATACTGTTTCTCTATGGTTAATACTATGGTTAATATTGGTAATACTGTTAAATTCATGTACCATTGGATAGTACTATACATCTAAACATAAAATTCATGTTCCAAACCACCAACCAGATGAAGTTTCTTGGGGTGATTTTAGAGATAGTAGTCAGATTTGTATCACCCGCAAATCTTTTTGGAGATATGAAAAGATCTTTAGCATTTGTTGCATATTTGTTGGACCACCATCTTGTATAGATATGTATTTAAAGATATATCATATATCTATCATATTTTCATGGACCATATTTTTTCAATATAGATATGTATCAGATATCGTCTATAAATAGAAATAGAAGCTTCATGGATTTTTGATATTTTTGTAACCAACACGAATTACTTTCTTCGAGCGATCCCCACCTGGGCACACTATTCTGACATAGTTTCTGCATACAATCTGGAAGTACATACGGCAAATATATTCTGACATTCTATCTGACATGCTTTCTGGCATAAACTCTGACATTCCACCTGGCATATATTCTGACATACTTTCTGGCATTCTATTTGAGGCATCTATTCTGACATTCTGACATTATTTCTGACATTCTGTCTGACATAGGTTCTAACATTCTATCTGGCATTCTTTCCGGCATTCTATCTGAAATGTGTTCAGGTCCAGGCGTGCTCCACAGCATCCGGAGCTTGCAGGCGTGCCCGACTGCAACCGGAGCTGGCAGATGAGGACGAGGAGGAGGAGGAGGCGGAAATCTAGAGACCCTCACCTGGCAGGTAGGGAATTGGGAGAATCAGATCAAAGCTCGATAATCGGAAATGCTGTCTGTGATTCCTGAGCTTGGGATGTTGTCTTTGGATCATCATAGGTTGTTCATGGGTTTAAAACGGATTCGCTAAAGCAACCCCAAAAAAACAACACATATTCCCTTAATCGATTTCCCAGTTGTAGTGGATTTCCCATTGGAAAAATAGAAATCATCTTCAATGTTCCATTGATTATATATATATATCCATTCATAGATGTCCATTACTATCCCATAAATATCCCATGAATGATCCAATAGTTATCCAACTAAACCGACAAGGAACACTCTGCGGTAAAGTCCACCTCGCTGGCGACGCTGGGTTGCCTCCTGATGGCAGTGACATCGTACAGTGATGTCATGGGGATTCCGAGTGGTTCTTGATTGATTACCCTCTGGTAAATAAACATAGACCCTGGCAGTCATCGGGGTTGGAAGACTAGTTTCCATTAACAATTGGTGATTTTCAGGGTCTATGTTTAGTTACCAGAGGGTAATGATGGTTGATGATTACAGTAATATGGTGGTGAAAAAACGCGAATTTTTGGGTGACCTAAATCGGGGAACCTCGAAATCATCCGAAATGGTTGTTTCTTTCTTCCGAAAGCCACTGGTTTTGGGATATTTTGGCGGTACCTGAACTTTGAGAAACACACATTGGTGAGATGATAAAATGAGATTTCACTGGACTCCCACCTAGACACACCTAGAGCAGGATATCACAAGGTTTTTTTGAGATGTACAACATATACCTGGCAAAATCGTGATTCAAAAATCGGCTCATTGGTCTCTGATCCCATCCCCCTAAGAATAAACACCCCCAAGGAACCATGGTAAAAAAAAATAGAGGATTTACACCTCTAAGATAAGGAGGATGGGATTGACAAGGTTGCTCCCAACACCAGGGGTACAAGGTGGATCAATTGGATATATACACACACACGTATTTACATATATGTATATGTACGTATATATATATATATACGTACATATATATATATATATACACACACGTATTTACATATATGTATATGTACGTGTATATATATATACGTACATATTTATATATATACCTAGATGTAAATGACAAATATACTCGTCCGGCTATCATGTACAGTACCTAAAATTGCCATGTTGGAGCATACCCCATGTTTGGAGAAAGTGTAACCAACTCCTGGCCATCCCAAGCTATATGCCATCTCATCTATCATGTATAATTGATATATGACTATAACCATCTATAACCTATAGGTAGCGGTGGATAGATACGACTTCTTCATCAGAGAAAAGGCCTGTGCCGCACTGCTATAGACAGTGGGATTCTCGATGCTGGTGATGTTTCCCCCAGTCATATTTGATTTGGTGCTTCATGTGATCAAAGCAATTGGGTGGTCACACCAAATCCTTTCCAACACATTTCACCTCCAAATATCACTCAAAACATTGTCAAAGTTTGCGAGTTCGTACTCAACGCACGGTTGGTTTGAAATGGGAATATACCCTCTGGTTATTCAACATAGTGATGGAAAATCACCATGTTTAATAGGTAAACCATCTATTTCTATGGGCCATCTATACCATGGCTATGTTAGTCATAACCAGATGGTATAAGTCGTTGATGTCTGACGATGAAAATCCCAGGATGGCTTCACCATTGGATAGACCCCCATCTGGTTCAGTATGTGGTCCAGAAACGTTGGGACACCCTCATCTCTTCTGCTACTCCTTCAAGTTGATATAGTTAAACCGTTGTCAATACATAACAGAAATAATCATAAATATATGTTCACATTACACTACATGTTGCTTCGTAAATAATCACACCTACTGGCCATTTCTGAACCGGAAAGTTTCCGAACGGCGGATGGTCATCCTTTTAGCCCAGCCTCGGGTTGAGGCAAACGTCACACCAATGGCAGTTTGGCTCGCCCGTTTCACCGACCCTGCGAGCGGGATGGTTTTGGGGTCAAGGTGAGCTCTGCAAATTTCAATGAAAAATAGTCATCACGATCACCAATATAAAAAGACTTGAAGCAAAATAAGATCAAGTTTGTATCGATCATCATCATTATCACCACCACCATCACCACCACCACCACCATCATCATCATCATCATCATCGTCGTCATCGTCATCATCATCACCATCATCATCATCATCATCATCATAATAGTCATATTCATATTCATATTCGCCATCGCTATCACCATCACCACCATGATGATGATGATGATGATGATGATGATGATGATGATCAGCACGATTTTCATCCTGATAATAATCACGGTAATCATTATCATATCATTCTTAACTAGTGCTGTTATTTATCATTACCAGTATCAATATAGTATACATATTATTTTTCTCACCCGGGTCATTGTCATCATCAAATCATGATAGCAAGTACTATGATCCTCGATCTTGCCATGGGACACACGGGATGTGCACCCCTTGAACCCAGCCGAACGAAAGATCACGGCAAGAATCTGAACGAAAAAAACACCGTATCGATGGCATTCATCAATGTTCTACAAGGTGGTACCCCCCAGTTATAAGTTGGTTTATAGCCCCCATTAACTATAGATATAACCTCCACAAAGCCTAGTTATAGGATTTATAAACCAACTTGGCTAACTTTCGGGCAATATTTTTAGTGCTGATGAAAAATTATCCGAGAAGTACCTGCAAATCCACTGGCAGCTGAACAAACAGCTGTACTCGTGGCACACCCAAGAAGATATGGGAGTCGAAACCCACGTTGCTTGAAGAGCGGCAGGCAATCAGCTTCACTTTTCTGCTCGTGACTGAGTACAGAAACGGATTCCTTTAGCTCCAAATCCATGTGAGTCGTCTTAAGTAGTGAACCATCCAATTCAGACCCTGCAGACCCTTAGTTTCTTCCAGAAGGAGCTGGTTCATCCTAAGGTCTCACCATTGGCAAGTTGTAACTAGCAAAATACTACAAGCGCCTTGGGATGAGATGATACTATTGGGCATGGAGATGAATACCCTCTGGTTATGACTAACAGTTTGCCATGGAAAATCACCATGCTATTAATAGGTAAACCATCGATTTCGATTAGGGCCATCTATACCATGGCTATGTAACAAATAACCAGAGAGTAGTTCTTAGTTTAGGTCTCATCCTATGTTCATGTTCCATCATCTGAACTAAATAAGATAGTTTATCATGAGAAGTTTCATGTTTAACAGCAATTATACGATCCTATATAATAGTGGATCATAGTAATTATAGTTCCTCATCCTACTATAATTACTATGATACACTATAATAGTTACTATGCTGTTCACTTGGTTCATCCTATAACTATGATAACATACATATGGTTCATGTTCCATTTATAGTATCTCCATCTTCCTTTGTTGTTCCATCCTGGGGACCCCTCCCACCTGACACATTCGCCGCGTTCGCCCTTCGCCCACGGATCTCCGGCCGAGATCACCTTCGGCTGCTCGCCGAAATGGCGCAGGAAACCTGACGTAAAGAACGGAAGATGCAACAAATGACCGTGGGCCCATGGGATTTGAACGGAAAACATATGAAGAATGGATTATCAATGGCTAATGATGGTGAACGCTTTAATGATGATTAATGGAGAATTGATGATAAAACGTCGAATAAGTGGCTGATATAACCATGTTAAGAACTGGTGGTCGTCTGACACGTAATTGTGGCTACACAACTGGAGGTTATCTGAGAACTATAGTAAATAAGCTCTAGGGTTTCTCAAGTCATGGTGGTTCAATAATAAGTGGGTTATATTCACCACTGGTGTAGAGGTTATATTTTCCAACTTTTAGAGTTTAAATCCCATAGTTATACCCATAGTTGCGTGAGATATGGGGTTTTCTCACGTCATGGGGGGTCCCCAAGTCACCATAGGTCTGTATACTAAGTCATGGTCATCCATGACTTGGATGATTTGGGGGTAGCACCATTTTAGGAAACCTCCAAATGACGAGGTTAACCTTTTTGGATGTTTCTAAGGGGGCTAACTAACCATATAAAGATGTCAAAAACTAAGAACGTCAATTGACAATGAGATCAACCATTCATTGCCATGTACTGCCACTCATTGGGGCAATTATGACCTGTTTAAATTACCATGAATGAGGTTTTCACATGGTTTAGCCATCGAACACCAACCGCTTATACAGTAGGATGTGGTGTCAACATGTTTTACCACGTTTTAACCAATAGGGATAGTTCAGGAACATGAGCCTTGACATGCTAAAACCACAGAAAGGGAATTTTACGAACAAAGACTTGTTTTCAAACATATTTTCACTAGCTAGGCTTGAAATTTCATACAAAAGTGCAACTTGTAAAATTGCCTTTTTCGGAGGGAAAATCCCCCGTGGTTCAGTCACCTGTGTGTCTTTTCCATTGTGGAACTGAGCAAGAGACCCACCCGTCGACATTGACTGGAGTCTGCCAAGTAGGCGTTCAATTCGTTGTTCAACTCCAGCTGCCTCGAAAAACCGCGCCCAAAATCTGCCGGGACTTGGAGGATCATCCCACGAAAATGTAGCTGGCTCAAAACCTTGCTGTCCAGGAAGTCCCCAAAGTTGGGTATGCTATGAACGGGTTATAGAACTATGGTTACTGAATGTTGCTAACCAGTTGCGATCCGTGGGGTGTTCCTCCAAGTATGAGCATCAGCTAGTGGAAAAAAATCACTCCTTGCGGATGTACAGTGTTGGCCAAATATGATACCCCTATACCCCTATGGACATTACAAAACGGGGAACATGATGTGATAGTCGCTTTGAATTGGAGGTACCCAATTTTCAGACAAACCTAGGCAGTTCGAGTAGTGGTGTTTAACAAGATTCATCGATGCCGTACCCGAAATCTCCCCCAAGACTCACATCCAATCATCACTTTCTCGACAAAGTAAGCCCGTCTCAAAAAGAGAGTTATATATATATATATACATGTGTATAAAAATACACACACACATGCATGCATGCATGCATGGATGGATGGATGGATGGATGGATGGATGGATGGATGGATGTATGTATGTATGTATGTATGTATCTATATATATATGGTGTGTATGTATATATGTGTGTGGGTGGTGTGGGTGTGAGTGTGCGTGTGGGTGTGGGTGGGGGTCTGGGTGTGGGTTTGTGTGTGATTGTATGTGTGATTGTGTGTGATTGTGTGATTTTGTCTGATTGTGTGATTGTGTGATTGTGTGTGTGTATAAAACCGCCGACCACGCCTGCAGCAGGGGGAGCGCGTCAGAGCAGAAATTATCAGCATCAAGGGGCAAGGAGACATGACAAGCAGCAAGGAGCAAGAGCAAGAAGCAAGAAGGCCAATTAGTATACAGCAGTGCGGTGCAAGGACAAAAAAGGCAAGCGACGGAAGAGGAAGGCAGGTTGCAAGAGGGACGCAAAAAGCTGGTTTCTAGCCAGTTTAGAAAGCAACAATTGGCAGTATGGGCTGCTGGCCGCGGGCCCGATCCGTCCTTCAGTGCCATGGTGTTTTGGCCCTGCGACAGGGTCCTTTTACCAGACCAATGCAAGAAAGCAAGCTGCAAGAGCGAGCAAGCAAGCTGCAAGCTAGCAGTTGGTCAGATTTACTTAGGATGAATCACCCACACTTAAGCTTGTCCTGCCATGGAGTTCACCCCTCACTTTCTGGACCCTCTAAAAACATACAACCTCACGCGGGTCCCAACTTCAACTTCCAGTTTTAGGGCATGCGTGTGGTGACATTTAAAACCAAGGTGCTAACCTGCTAACCTTGCACTCACATCGCGGCTCAAAGGCATCACGAAGCCTCACAGAAACAGCAAAACGTTTCTGGCACACAAGTGGCTGGAGTTAGCATCTACTGGCACCACGGTCGAAAACACATCAACTTGCAAATTCTCATGTAGTTGCATCCCGGTCTCGGTATTCTATTATAATAACAAGGTCTGTTGAAGATTCTTTCATATCATCAACCTGAAAATGATGGGTTTCTCATCGGCCCGCTAGGACAAAAATGCAACACAAATGCGGCTTGACTTTGCCATTAGCACAAGCAATTTGCAACACAGCTTGCATGGAAGGACTGTGCTGGGTTCGCGCCAATATTTGATTTCTGCCTTGACTGATCCGATCTCATATATCTCCAGCAATGGTTTTTCTGGCACCAACCCGCACCGTTTAAATTACAAGCAAAGCTCTTTGTACGCCATCCGGTTTTCACCACGCAAAGCATCACGCCAAAACTTTATCCCAAAGCTTCCAGGGAAAAATAGGCCCACAGAGAACTTGTCTCCTTCATGCTACTCATCAAGTCTGACGTTTTCGAAGACAATTTTCATCTGTTGAAGGGAAACTTGGCAATTTTCTGGGGTTTCAGCACCTTGCCAGGACTTGGTTCCGGCCGCGGTGATGCACTTGTAGGCAGCACGGGCGCCGGCATTGGCCTATAGCACGGGCGGTGTCTCTTCTTCTTGCGCTTGGGAGACGCATCTTCAGCACTGGAGCCATCTGCATCCTTCATGTCACTCCTTGGGTTCTGAGGCAACTTGGTTTTCAACTGCAGAAGCCCCAGCCCCAGCCGCACCAGTATTGAATAGTGGTGGCTGCAATGTCCTCTTCTGGCAAAGTAGTAGCAGGAACACGAAGTCCACTCGCGCTTGTGCACCACAACAGCAGTACTCAGCCATGACTCACGCAGTTTTTTCCGTACCACCTTCACGGGAGTCAATTCGCTGCCCGTCCCTTGCAGAATTCTATCTCCTGGAGACACATGGTCGCGTCAGCGTTTGCGGCTTGCAATTGGAGGAGCATCTGGCACACCAGTTCCTGATCCAGCGGCTCCGGGTTCCAATCAACAGGAAGCAGCACACTGTTGCCCCTGCACGGCGCTCACAGATGTGGTTGTCACTCAGAATTCGATCGATTGTGGGCAAAGACATTGCTCCAATTCCTGGCTGATGATGCGTCCACAATCGTCCACAATCCTTCCGGCAGCATCCATCCATCTGGGCCCAAAGGGCGAGACCCAATCTGATCTGGTGGGGCGAGTAGGCTGTAGTCGTCCTCACAGCCATTGCTGGGAGATATCCAGAGTTTGATGGAGTCTTTGATGCTCTCCACAATCTACCAGGGGCAACATCGTCTAGACAATGGCAGATTACTCACGTGCGGTTCTCCATGACATCGCAACATCCTAAAACATATGGTATCTCGAACCTCTTATCTGTTCCCAAAAACACATCAATGGACGGCCAGGAAAGAACTTATCCTTGGTTCTGGAAAGCCTTGGGCGAAATCGATCGCAATACAATATACAACTTCCATAGCGGCTTAAGTGCCATACAACTTAAGTGCTGTCCCACGCAATACAACTTAAGTGCTTTAGACATATCTGCGTCGAAGCTAAACGGATACTTTTGTCACGATGACTTCACAAAGCATTACGTTCAAATTTTCTCTTTATTTACATGTTTGCAAGTTATCTAAACATGAATCTCAACATGAATCTCAACATGAATAATGTTGGGTCCTGATTAGTGTGGGGGTACACTATTGTGTCCACAGACCCAAAATAACTGTGAACCTTTGGAAATCATGGAGTGGTACACTATTGTGTCCACAGGATTCTGGGGTAAGTTTTTCATTTTTTATTTTTGAATTGTTTTAAATTATGTTTTATTTTTTGATTAATTGAATTCAATTTTTGAAATTTTAATTCATTTTTTAGATTATATTAAAAAAACATTTTATGTTGTTGGTTGTTTGGCTTTGTTTTTGGCATTGTTTATTTTAAAAAAATATTTTGTTGTTTAAAAATCTGAAAATCTTCTATAATTATATAATTATATTGATCCTAAATAATGTGTGTTTGTTGTGAGGAGGGGTCCACTATTGTGTCCAGCTGCTTTCCTGGGGTGAGTTTTTTTTCAAACATTCCCTTTTCTTTTCCTTTGCTAAAGAATTTCTTGTACTTTCTTATTTTTCTTCACGTGACCACTTGAAATTTCGAAATTTCCTTTCACTTGAAATTACACTCTGATCCACAATAGTATGTTTGTTTGGCGGGTTCGCTATTGTGTCCAGCTGCTTCCTGAGGTGATTTGTTTTTTCAAACATTCCCTTTACCTTTTCCTTTGCTAAAGTTTTTTCTTTTAATTAATTACTTTCTTAGCTTCTTTCACTCAAAATTCTCAGAAATGCCCAATTTCCCAAAATATATGATCATCCAAACAATTTTTCTAGGGGGTAGTCCATGAGCAAAATAGTATGTTTGTTTGGGGGGTTCACTATTGTGTCCAGCTGCTTCCTGAGGCGTTTTTTCAAACATTCCCTTTACCTTTTCCTTTGCTAAAGTTTTTTTCTTTTATGGTATTTCTATGGTATTACTATTGGATTTCTATGGAATTCCTATGGGGTTTCCATGCTGTTTCTATGATATTTCTGGAGGATTTCTAAGGGATTTCTGAAGGGATGCTATGGGAGTTCTATGGTATTCTTATGGGATTTCCTTTGGATTCCTATGGTATTTCTATGATGTTTCTATGATATTTCTTTGGGGGTTCTATTGGATTCCTGTGGAATTTCTATTGGATTCCTGTGGAATTTCTATTGGATTCCTGTGGGATTTCCAAGGTATTTCCATGATGTTTCTATGATATTTCTATGGGATTACTATGGGAATTCTTATGGGATTTCTTTGTGGTTCCTATGCTATTTCCATGTTA
>Ga0126342_10001521_pt1 | contig 32912 bp, 17 predicted proteins | sample Cyp1metagenome_FD_92528 | JGI IMG/M metagenome (GOLD analysis project Ga0126342, IMG submission 92528) | Coral microbial communities from Lord Howe Island, Old Settlement Bay, Australia - Cyphastrea 1 metagenome | ecosystem: Host-associated > Invertebrates > Cnidaria > Coral ...
TAATAATCCCCCCCGGATTAATCAACCACCATTGCCCAAAAAAAAAATGTAATTTAAAAACAGGTGGTCCCCCCAGATTAATAAACCGGTGGGCCTACCCCCGATTAATCAACCACCACTTCGAATCCATTTCATTTCTCTCAAATTCTTCCCTCATAGGAACCTGTTGGTTTACCAAACCAGGAGTGCAGGAAAAAAAAAAGAGCCAAAATGGTTGCGGTTTCGGAAATCCATCTATCTATCTAAAATCTTTTCCCATAGGAATCTGTTGGTTTACCCAACCAGGGGTGCAGAAAAAAAAAAAATGCTGAAAAAGAGCCAAAATGGCTGCGGTTTCGGAAATCTATCTATCCATCTAAAATCTTTTCCCATAGGAATCTGTTGGTTTACGGAACCAGGGGTGCTGCTTGGTGGGGGTTATTAATCCATAGGTATTAATTATCCCAGGGGGTTGATTAATTAATCCTCACTTGACATTAATTATATATTTATTAATGACATTAATCAATTACTCCCATGCTTCCAAAAACCAATCAGTGCTCCCATGCTGCCAAAAACCAATAAATGCCCATGCTTCCAAAAACCAATCAGTGCTCCCATGCTGCCAAAAACCAATAAATGCCCATGCTTCCAAAAACCAATCACTGCTCCCATACTGCCAAAAACCAATAAATGCCCATGCTTCCAAAAACCAATCACTGCTACCCCATGCTGCTCATTGCTTCTTTTTTCTGCTGATGGCCTGCCTCATTGAAATTGTTTTTCAATGGGCTTGCCTGATCGCTTATGTGCCTGTCTCATGAAATACCTTAGGCATTTCCATTTGTCGCACTTATAGCACCCACTCTGATGCCTGCATTTGGGACACACCCCGATCTCATTCAAGCTGATCCTCAAGATCTCTGACTGGTACTCATCCCCCAACTCATCCTGCTGGATGGTGCCACCCTCCTTGAGGAATCTGATTGCTTCCTTCTGGATCTCATTCAGGATCTCATGCTTTTTTGCCTTCGTCTCAGCCACTTTCAATGTTTTCTGCATGGCTTCTAATGCTTTCACACCAATGCCCTTGATCTTCTCATTCTGCTGCTTGAGGTCCTTGTAGAACTTCTCCTTCTCATCAGCCAATGCCAGCGTGAGCTTCTGCAATCGCCCATGCCATCCATGGGCTGCATGTTCAGCCCATCCAGTAGCTGCAGGGCCATGGCCCAGATGTCTCATCACCTTGGACAGGGTGAAAAAAGTGTTAATTACCCATGGTCAACTGCATGCTTTTGGGGTTTGTATGCTTAAAACAGAGTATTATAGTGGTGCTTATGGGATTCCCTACCCTACCTCCTGTTCAGCATATGCCAAAAGAAATTGTCCACATAGGTTGCTTCCCCATGGCTGTCTTGATTTCTGATTCTGCCTATGCAAAGCTGGGCAGTGAAGCATGTCTTCACTGATGCAGCCCAATGATTGCATGATGCCCAGCAATCTTTCTGCCATTGCCATAGGTTTCTCTGGAATGTTGCTGATTTCCTCCTCAGTGCCAATCTTTTTGGCATCAATTGAGCCACACATGAAATCCAATGGGGTCTGATGAGATTTATGAGGGTTTTAAGTATCAAATCCAGAGTTGCTTATTATTAAGGGGTGATTTTCTAGGTACCCCCTACCTTCTGGGGGGGGGGGTTTATTAATCCGGTGTTGGCGTTAATCATGATAAGCCCATTTATAACATTTTATAACCATATATAAATTATGGTAAGTCACCCCATTGATGGAATGATAGACCCCTTTATAACCATAGAATAAAAATGACCATTTTTCACTGGTGTCCAGAGTCAGCGCGTTTTCACTGGTGCAGAGAGTTTGACGCACAGGAAGAGGTTGAGGTGAGCATGGAAGGAGTTGGAGTTTGACAATGGACATATGGAAACGCGTCGAAATGGCAATGTCCATGCAACAGGAACCGATTGATTGGAGGTACCTCATAGAAAAAAGGCCTATTTTTTAGGCCTATGTAAGGGAATATCCCCACAATTCATATGGCCTTATATGGTACGTTTACGTACCTCCATCAATTGGATCCTGGAGATCTCCCATTGAAAATGGCAGTGAAAACATGTCAAAACTAGGGATTGATTTTAACTTTTAACCATCAGAAACAGATAGACAGAAACAGCACTTTCTGGCTTTCTGTTTTGGTTACCCTCTGGTTATGTCAAAATAGCTATTAAAAATGGCCATTGAAATTGTGAGTTTTCCCATTAAAAATGGTGATTTTCCATAGTTGTGTTAAATTACCAGAGGGTAATTGGAGAATTTTTCACATGGGAATCCAAGCGTGAAAACACTTGAAGTTCAACCATCAGACGATGAGGATTTTGGACATCAAGTTGTTTTCTGGTGTTTCCACATGTTTGTTGTTCATTGGTCGGACCCGACTTCATCTGATGGATCTTGGCTCTCTGAAGTCTGACATGTCAGCAAATTTCTCGAACTGAAGCTTTAGGTCCTAGAGAATGAACATTCCTCCAAATAGAAGAGCAAATCACCACCAAAACTGTATGTTTGCTATAAGTTTGCTGTTCTATTCTAGTTGGTGGTTTGGACTATGAATGGATTATGACTTTCCATATATTGGGAATTTCATAATCCCAACTGACGAACTCATATTTTTCAGAGGGGTAGGTATACCACCAACCAGCTGTATGTTGCTGTAGGTTTGCTATTCTTTAGTAGATTTTGTTCACCATTCTCTACAGTAAATACTGGAAACTTGTTCATTGTGTTTTTTTTTGTACTTTTTGTTTTCGCATGGCACAAATCTACTTATCCTGATAAAGTTCACGGTTGTCTAATGGCTCCGTTTTTTCCAGGCTTCGTTCTTTTGGGCGGCTACCTCATTGGAAGCTGGATGTTGGGTTGGATGCGGGGTGGCTCAGAAAAGGCGGCTCAGACCAGGTGCGTAAATTCATTCAAACCCCTTGTTGCTTGATGATTCATGATTGCATAATATTATATATATAAATCATGGCGGGTTATACACGCCAATATTGATATCACGATCCGGGGAATCCAGTTTTCAACTAACTCGGTTGAGGATTGATTGTTCCACCTGTATTTTTTTGATTAAGGCCCTCTTGAATAATACATAAATGCACTTGAGAAACTATGGCAGGTCTGAAACCGGACATTACTTATATAAGTGCTCAAAGTCAGAAACCACGTAGTTTTGTGATGTGCGGCTGGATGGTGGTTTCAAACATTTTTTGTTTTCCATAATATATGGGATAATCCTTCCCATTGACTAATATTTTTCAGAGGGGTTGAAACCACCAACCAGGTGGTGTTTGGTGGCGTCTTGGACAAATCTGAAACCTAGCATGATATAGCTAGGTGAACTGTCTTGCCATTTGGGGAAAAGATACCCTGCGGTAGCCGAACATGGCAAGGGGAACATATAGTGTTTTCCCATTAGAACCTCCATTGAAAGGGGGTTTTCGTTGCTTGATTACTGGAGAGTACTAAGCAGCTAAGACTTCGGGCATTTTGGCAGGGGCCATTTAAGATTGCCCCATGGTAAATGGCTCTGTTTCGTTGGTGAAAGACTCGGAGTACTATAGTTGAAACCATTTGTTGACCCATTTATGTTTCCATCCTGCAGGTTTTACGATTGGCCATGATATCAAAGGCCATTGCGATTACCGATTTATTGGAGGTAGCTACCATATAAAAGGCCTAAGGACTCTGTAAGGGCCAATGTTCCCCAAGTTATATATTTTTATATATCTTTATAACGGTACAGTAGCTCCAATTCAGGGTCCTGAAGTTCCCATTTAAAAAAATGGGTCAAGGTTTGTAATGTTCATCGACTTGCTGAAGGTTTCTCCAGAAATGGATGTGCATCCAATTTCTAGCTATGAAGGAATGGTGAACAGAGATACACTAAGGGATACTATGAGAAGACTATGTATTTTGCTGCGGTGTATCTAAGTTGAGCCGTAATAGTTAAAGTATTTCAAAGTTGTGATTTTCCACATCTATGTTAGTTTACAGGAGGGTAAATGCAGGCAATCCAAAGGAAACCCCGTTGGAATTTCAAAGATCTCCTCATTTTGGCTATTTTTTTTTGGGTAAGAAACATACGACTCCGGGATGGATTTTGTTTTAGAGGGACAAGGACTCTGCATCAAAAGGGCTTGGCTTCACCCTCCCTGATGCGACCGAAAGTTGTATCCCATTCTGAACCCATCTGGTGCTCTTTGGTACTCAACCGTGGCGCTGGAAAATCCCTAGAAATGAGCGTCATCTATACATACCCTCTGGTAATTTGTAACAGTTTGCTATTGAAAATTGTCATTTATGGTTGATTTACCTATGAAAAATGGTGGATCTTTCCATAGTTTTTTGTATGTTTACCAGAGGGTACAATGTGAGCCCCCCAGTGATGCTAGTTGGTTTAGATTCCCCCCAGTAACTATAGTTATTTGCATACCATAAACCATAGTGACATTGGAGTTATTTGCACCAACTGAACGCTATCGAACGGGGGCCTCAGAGGGTATATCATCATATATCCCATTAAATCCCATTAAATGTCATTGAATCACCATTGAATCCCATTAAAACACCATTAATGGGTAAATAGCTATGGGTAAATACTGTTGTTATAAGTGATGGATTTTGCGGCCAGCCACATGGATTCCGACAGCCTTTTGGGCAATCCCTGCCCCGTTTTCTCTTGAGGCCGTCTTCGTACTATTCCTTTGCGGGTGGCATCAATTGGAAACACGTGGCAGTACAGCTGCTGTTGCAGGAGATGTTCACGCTGTTTTTGGGTGTTTTTTGAACAGCTACCCTTTGGTTCTAAAAAACAGTTTGATATGGAAAATGGATGAAAATTGTTCATAATTTAGTGAGATGATTTATGATGATTTATCTATAAGTTGGTTTGTAAAGCCTATTAACTATACGTAATTATAAGTATCATAAACCATAGTTGTTGGAGTTTCAAACCAACTTAGCTATCGTTTTGGGGTCCCACATTGTACCCTTTGGCTATTGAACAGTTTGAAACAATGGTTCATTTAGTGCGATGATTTATGGTGATTTATTTATTTGAATTGGTGGAATTTCCGTAGCTGTTACTCATGTTTGTGACGACTTTGAATATGCCTGTCTTCTCTTATGGTGTTTGTTTTATTATCATTATTATTATTATATGTTGTTCTTCCTATTTGTTCTCCTTATTTTTTTATTTTTCTTTCAAAGTCACATTTGCAGGACATGATTCAGTGCTTCATGCATCTGGGAGAGCACAAGGCAAGTCCATCCGTGGTCTCGATCGGTTTACAGATCCTCCAGGACTCCGTGGCCTACTTTTCTATTCGCTTCCCCTGGGTTTCATCTGAAACAACAGCTTTTTCAATGAGCTATGGTCAATACTCATGGTTAATAACCATTATATAATAGGGGCTAGAACTACCCAATGGTTCCACTCGGGATAAAAATAATAACCATTATAAGGATCCATTATATAATAGGTTCTAGTCATCCAATGGTTCATAGGGATTTATAATAACCTTTTTTTTTGGATCCTTATTATGGATGGGATGACCATCAACCAAAAAAAGTGAGTAGGCCGACCATGGCTCAAATGGTGGTTGTTCCCTCCAGCCACGTGTTTTTTTTCCTCTGAAAGATGGTATACCCGGCCTGGTAAACATACAAAAAACATCAATATTTACCCATATTCATGGTGTTTTAATGGGATATATGATGGTGATTCAATGGCATAAACAATGGGATTGAATGGGATAGATGATGATATACCCTCTGGTAAACATACAAAAAGCTATTGAAAATGGCCCATTTAGTTCGTGGATTTACCCATTGAAAATGGTGGATTTTCCATAGTTTTTTGTATGTTTACCAGAGGATAACCATGCTGATCATGGAGCCGCAACAAAAATGGGGGTACCGCTGATTTTGGGGTTAAGATATACTTGAACTGGTTGGTGGCTTGGAACATTTTTTATTTTTTTTCCATATATTGCCAATAATCATCCCAACTGACGAACTCATATGTTTCAGAGGGGTTCAAACCACCAACCAGTGAAGCAATAAAAGAGTCCTCTGAATTCTGGGTCCTATCCTCAATGCTTCCCCATGATATGTATTCGCTCCGTTACTGTAAGCCAGCCGCAGCCAGGTGGCCGTATCCCTTTCCTTCGAGCATTGCTCGAGAAAAGCCCAGTTCCATTGAAACAAGAAATTCATGTTCCAAGATTTGATTGAGTATGCCCCCAACTAACATATATATACCTGAACAATAGCACACATATATATATATATATATTATATTTATATAATTATTCGGAAAGTAGTGTTCCAATCAGAAACATGAGGCTTAAGTCACCTGGCAGTTCAAACAAAAAATTCCCCAAAGGTCCCCCCAAAAAAGCCCTGGTGCCTGGCAGATTTCGACCTGGGTCTACCAGAATTCTCACAAGCCGCATCATCGCTTCACAAACCCTCGAGCCTCGACGGACGCCGTAAGACGGACGCCGATCGATCTTGGGTCAGAAGTTGGGACCATGCGAAAGCGTACAAAAACCCGTTTTTTTGGTTTTTATTGGCAATGAAAATAGAAGATTCAGATAAGATATGGGATCAGTAATAGAGTATAATCATGGAAGATTCATGGAATCAAATGGCATAGAGTAGTGATAATAGAAGATTCAGATAAGATATGGGATCAGAAAAAAAGAGTAGAATCATGGAAGATTCATGGAATCAAATGGCATAGAGATAATGATAATGATATCAGATAAGATATGGGATCAGCAATGGATGATTCCTACCATGATCCAAATTGATCTGACTTCAGATATCGATGGAACAAGAGTGGAATCCATGGTTTTTCGCTGGTTGAATGGGCGGGTCCGGGGAATGGGCTGCAGCCGTGTTGGTTCCTGCGATGCCCGGAACAACATTCGTTTCTGCCTGGTCGATAATCTTGAAATAGATCCATCTCATCCATTTTCCACACGTGAATCTCAAGTTCAAACATGTTTTCAGGTGGCAAAAAGCTAGGAATCAACTCAATTGAATAATTGAATTCATCAATCTGGATCCATAAATTTCATCGACCTCGGAATCTGGTAGGAATGACTGGAATTACGGGGTCCCCATTCAGCCGAACTTTTCAGACTAGTGATTAGTGAATTAAATTGTTTAATTTATCCAGAAATATAGTGAGTGGAATGGTTATAAACCAACAAGCATAACATCACCAGTGATTTCTTTGAATTTATCCAGATGTCACGCTCCCCCCCTTCCCAAAAAACGCCGAAAGTCGTCGATTTCGGAAAGTCGTTCTGAGGACTTTTTGACGCGTTTGATGGGAGCTTGGTGGACACCATCTGCATGATTCTGGTTCCCTTGGTGATCGTAGCCCGCCTGGTACCGGCCAATGTATGGTGCTTTGGCTTAACCTAACGGGCCTGGCTTGGTTGGAAAATGCCCGGTTTCGTTGGGGAAAACATCCAAGTTAGCCATGTTAAATGGATGTTTAAATGGGTTACAATCCCATGAAAACATATGAAAACTATAGATATATCACCTAAAAATCATGGTTATTGGACTTATAACTTATAACCAACCATAGATGTCCTTGTCCCATTGGTTAAAAACAATGGGGTTGAAGGTTTACCCCTTTTAAGAACAGGTTTGTTTGATGATATACCAAACCGGCCCCTCTATTTTTGCCAAAAGGACATTATTGGGTAGATGTTCATGGATTTTCCAGCAAAGCATGACTAGCGGAGGGCCATTGGAAGCTGGATCAAGAGAAACTTGGGGGAGTTGAAACCTGTAGATTTACTTGGTGCCGGATCGTGTTTGTGGGTTAGGTGTTCACCGCAGTTCTAAGTTGTGGTGGAGAAGTAGGGTGATCATTCACTTATAACCAAGGGTAACTAACCCACAAACACGATACGTTAAATGAAGCACCAAGTATTCATCAGGTATTCCATGAATATCCTACTAGTACGAATATTCTATGATTTTCTCATTATATCACCATTACTCCGCCGTTTTTGTTGGTTAAACTTGGTTAAACCCTGAAGAAAAACGGCGCTGAGGTCCTACATGACCTTTGGCACACTCTACGCCAATTGGTGCCGCACTCGGTTCTTGCTGGGTTCTCCAGGGTCTTGCTGAACATCGTTGGAAAAGGTGAAAAGTTGATATACAAATGGAGGCTTTAACAGCTAAAATCAACTAAGTGGGGGGATTTATAAGTCATTACCCTAAATCAATTGTGTTTTACATTGATTTACTCCATACTCTTCGTAGTTTGACAATTCTTTGCCGGGTATCTGGAGGGTCTAGCTATGGATTGAATGAGTAAATTAAAGTTATAGTAACCCCAAAAAAAGATAAGAAAGGTCATAGTTATAATTACTTTTCCCATTTCAGTTAGGAGATTACTTGCAACCATCTTTCTGTTGCCAAGAATGATTAGCACACGATATGATTCTTGGTTGATCAAAGCCTAAAACTCAACCTATGGAGGCTTCTTCCCCTGGAGATTTCCACAGAAATATAGGGGCTGAAAGCTGTACTTCTTTCCAACCAATCCCAGTGATGCTTTGTCAACCAATAGTCATCAGATGTTTATAGGGCTTATATAAGTTGGTTCACCCTCAATTTTGGTTGAGATATCTCAATTTATATCATATCTCAACCAAAATGAGGGTGAACCCCAGAACTTCCGACCCGAAAAAAAGGTCCCGCAAAAATCATCGAAGCTGGTCGCGTCGCGTTGGACTCAGGTTAGTTTTGATCCATTCCGAGTTTGTCCATCCCTGGGACGAAGTCTTCAGGCGGTACCGACAGAAGAAAGGCCCTGTTGGTTTAACCATCACTTAGCTGGTTGGTGGTTTGGAACATGAACTTTATTTGTCCATATATTGGGAAGACTAATCCCAACTGCCTTGCATATTTTTCAGAGGGGTTGACACCACCAACCAGCAATATGTTTTAATCATATTAACCATATGGTAAAACATAGAATAGGTTACTTGATGTTAATTGTCAAATAGATAATTAATCTATGGTTGATTAATTGTTTAGAATAGGATAATCCCCCAGAAATCAACCATAGATTTATTTACCAAGTGTTTCCCGTTCAGCTACTTGGTGGTACATTATAGTGACCCTCACATCGTGACCTCACTGGAATAATGGTGAATGTACAGGGATAAATACCCCAACATGGCCTTATTTCAAAATGGTTAGTGGAGGAACAGCCTATACTTATTCTATCTTATTCTTATATTCTACTTATAGCTAGGGTTTGGACTAAGCTACAAACACGATCCGTGGGATGAATCATGATGCATCCACCAAGTCGGGAATCGTGTTTTCATTGTTGTAACCAGGGATACCCTCTGGTAAACTAACATAACCATAGAAAATCACCATTTGGAATACGTAGGTAAATAAACTATAAATGGAGTATTTTCAATAGCAAACTGTTACTTTACCAGAGGGTATCACCTACTACCGATCCGTGGCTAGTTCGCCACCAAGTCTGATTGGTGTCAAAGATCATCTGTAGAAAAAAAAACTATCAGCAGGGATTAAATCATACAACTTGGGGGTATATGAAATTTATGGATGTATGATTCAATATGTGTTTATAGATTGTTATAGTTGTTTAAATCATCAACCAACCAAGTTTAATTTAACTATTAATCATCAACTTATATAGTGTTTTATGGTTACATGTTGTTAGTTGATGATTTTCTTCATGTGTTTAAGATGGATTTAATCATCAGTTATAGGATGTTTGAAATTGAATATATAGGGGTATAGTTGACACAACCATGATTTGTAGGGGTTTCGATAATGACATATAAGGATATAATTACTATACGTTACTATAGTGGATGGATGATGGTTGGTTGATCATTTATTCTGGAATTCTACGACCCTATATGCATATATACATATATATATAGTACCTTATGTATTGGATATTTTCATAGTCCATTCTGTTTCCCACGTAAAAGACGTGATCTTCGATTTCTGCTGATTTTCCTGGATTTGCGGTTTACGACCAGTGACAACACTGGGACTACAATGGGATTTCGGTTGATGATGATACATCTGATTATCCCATCAAAAGCCTTTTACCCCTCTGGTAAACATACAGACAGCTATTGAACATGGTGATTTGTGTGGATTTACCCATTAAAAATGGTGATTTTCCATAGCTTTTTGCATGTTTACCAGAGGGTAACCCCATGAAAAGGACCACATGTTCATCCAGAGTCTTGCTGTGTCAGGAAGCTCGGCTTTGGAACAGCTGCGGATCATCACGTGCATCACAGGTGGCTTGGACGACGAAACGCCGCAACGGCAACGCTGATTTCACAGAAACTTTGGCCCCGGGGGATGAAAATTCATGGCATGTACTAGGTCAATCTTGGATGGATAGAAACTAATCCTGACTAGTCTTTTGGTATCTGGCTGGGATTATATCTATACTTTAGCCAGCAAAGAATTTTGATTTGTTTGTTTAATGAACATGATCAACATATATCAACATCTAGTCGCAACTTTCCCCCAAAAAGCGAAGATGCCTTTAGACGATGCCGATAGATGAATCCCGCTTAAAAGATGTGCCATCCTGGTGGCATCTTCGCAGCCACATCCTGGGGCCCCCGTTCGATAGCGTTCAGTTGCCTTATGAGTGGCTTAACTATATGCTTTATGGATGTTTATGGTAGATATAAAGAACTTGTTCATGGGGGTTTTGTTGTGGTTTATAAAGCCACTTATAACTGGAGGGCCCCATCCTGTACTAACACACCATGAACATCATGAATACCTAGACCCTCCAAGTATACTTAAGCATGGCGTTTTAGTGCATAATATGTTTACTTTTACCATTATCTATAGGTGGTATCTGGAAGGTCTATAAGCGCACTAATACACAAGAACACAACGCTGGGCAAAACAAGAATATCGAAAATCGCATCCCTCTTGGCTCAGCTCAGATGCTCAGGTTATTTGTCTACAACTACGGCCACCTCTTCATGTATTGGGATTGGGCTTTGGGCACCTACAGGCCAGACGGCTTGGCATTTTTCGGAGAATCGTCCCCTAGAGAAAGGAACGAACGTGAACGTGGCACAAACGTGGTTCGTTCACGTTCACGTTCACGTTCACCCATTCATGTACTTAGATGGGCCATGGAGTAAGTTCAATGGATTATTTCATTGGGATTTCTTGGGGGTTCTCTAACCTACTCACCAGGAATCGCTCGTTTTTCCGAGCTATGGCCCATCGAAAAAGGGAGTTTTGCCCACGATTTCGTGGGACGAAGCCGATCGCGGAACTTGGTGACTTATTAACGTTCTGGTAATTTAACGTAGCTATTGAAAATGACCATTTATAGTGGATTTTCCCATTGAAAATGGTGATTTTCCATAGTTTTTTGTATGTTTACCAGAGGGTAACGTTCTGATCCGTGGGATGAGTTTCGAGGTACACTTCTTGCTTTTGTGAGACAGTCTTGCATTTGTTTGGTCTTCAGTTGGCACCCTTCACGGGGCAAGTTGGGTTAATTAAATGAGTAAAATATGGTCAAATAAAGCAATGTTTCTGTCAGATTGGGACAAGCCTGGGTTTGATCTAGAAAACCACCATTGGATGTGGAATCTGCATGCCATTCACCATCATTTGCCCAGATGTTTCATTTGCCTCGACGTCATGACGGAATCTGGATGATCGGATGGCTTCCCTCGTACCCATGACTTCGCGGAACGAGATAAGTTCTGTTTTACTGGAAGAAAATTCTGAATCACCTCATCTAACTTTATGTAACATCGTCTAGTGTGTTATATACCCTATGTCACTATATATATATATATAATCTAACATAATCTAACTACCTGGTGTTACATACCCAAAAAGAATCACCCAACAGTTTTGGTAGTTAGTTATAGTACTTATAAATTCAAGTTATTGTAGTGTATTATATAAACCCAAGAATTATTATAGTTATATATACCAAGTTAGTTATCCAACGGCGGGCACATGAGAATTTTAAGCCCTCCAGGGATCCGCGTAGTCTCGCGGGCAAACAGTTCAGCAAGGCGCAGTTTGAAACGCGGGATCCATGGCGGGAAATATTCAGAAATCAATGGTTTGTTCAATGGGAGATCTCCAGGATCCAATTGTCAAAAATTGATGGAACCCTATGGTATCTATGAATCATGATTAACCATGATTTACCATGATATGAACCATTATCTATCAACCATTGTTCAATGGGACTCTAGGGATCCTCAAATGGAGGTACGTAAACGTACCATATGTTTGGCCATAATTTGTGGGGTATATCCCCTGAAATTTAGGCCTAAAAAATAGACCTTATATATGGTAGGTACCTCCAATTTAGGAACCTGAAATGGCCAGTGATTCATATCAATGGATTTATGGAAACTTCCAGGGAAAAAAAGGATTTTCTGCTGGAAGTTTTGCAGGGATTTATAAGGAGATTATGTATAGATATGGGTAAATTATAACGACCTCACTGTTCTCCCTCACTAGAATCATAGTTAGTAAGAGGAATCATCCCAAAATGGCTTTAATTCAGGTTATTGAAATATCATAATTTACCCAGATACATGGACATTATAATTTACCCATATCCATATATATATACATATATATATATATATACATATATATAGATACATATATATATACATATATATATATATACATACACATATATATATATATATATTATTGGGATAGTGGGAAAATCATTGGAATAGATTGGAAGATCCCATCATCTCCCATCCCCACAAAGCCTTAAACACCACCACGTGCGCCATCAAGCGAATTTCATCAACCCCTGCAGGAGACGATCAAACAAAAAACTCCCTATCCCTCCCTATTTATACGATGTTGCTGTACTTAGATGGGCCATGGAGTTAGGGAAAACTATAGTTAGTAAATGGCTTATTTCATTGGGTTTTATTTTTGGTTATAACTCCAGTTACTAACTAGTTAACTAACTCCATGGCCCATCTAAGTAGGTGAAAAAAGTCCTATCCCTGTCAGATATATCATTATACATCCACTAGATGTTATTATATAATCCCATCCCTACAACACTGTCAAATGAATCAATAAGATGTTTTGATATATCCCTATCCCTATCCACCATAGTCATGGTTATAGTTATATAATGTTATATGCCTTTATCCCCGTTATATATGTACAGTCTCTGTACAGTATAATTCCACTATTTTCATCTCCACATTTTGGGGTGGCATGACCATATATATATATATATATTATAATTTACCCACTATTGCTTCTACATAGTTCTGTATATATATATATATTATAGTGTATTGAACTATAATTTTGGGATATACTGTAATCATGTTGTGTATATATATATATATATATTGACCATATATTTTGGGTGGAACTATGTAAAAAAGATGGATTTTCCCTAAAATAAACCATCCATAGGGATACAGAAAAACCCAAAGGTTATGACATTGCCCAATTCCTTTCGCAGTTTCGGAAGCCGCACAGGATCTATGAGATCCACGTGACAAGTCCTCGATGCAGGACGCGCGAATTCGATGCCCGTTGGTCTTCGTTATGGCCATCTGCAACTGGTACAGTTATGGCCCTTAACAACTATAAACGGGGTTGATTTCATGATATATAACCAACTATTATCAACTATTTATAGGAGTTCTAATTCCCTTAAACAAATATAAACGGGATTATTTCATGATATATAACCAACTAGTTATAGGAGTTCTCATTCCATTACTGTTAAGGGCCACAACTGCTAGGGGCCATGATAAATTTTGGCCCCGGTTGAGTGGCTGCGAAGGGCGAGATCTCAGAGTGGATGCACCGCTGAGTGCTGAAAAAACGTTGTTGGAAAATGGAAAAAGACAGGAAAATCATGATCATTACCCTCTGGTGAACTAACATAGCTATGGAAAATCACCATTTTTGATGGGAAAATCCACTATAAATGGCCATTTCCAATAGCTACGTTAAATTACCAGAGGGTAAATCTTTGGTATCCGAGTTTTTGAAAGTTACCCTCTGGTTATGACTAACATAGCCATGGTATAAATGGCCCTAATCGAAATAGATGGTTTACCGTTCTTAATAGCATGGTGGATCTTTCCATGGCTATGTTAGTCATAACCAGGTGGTAGTTCGATGATTTTCCCAGTAAAACCTCCATTTCGAGGGAAATTCCTATGGGTAAACCATCTATTTCTATGGAAATAACCATAGCCATGATGGCAATGTTAGTCATAACCAGATGGTAACTTTCTGCCACAAACCCAGCAAGAAACGAATGCAGTGGTGGCATGAAATCTCGGTCTGGATGGCTATGGCTTCTGCAGAGGTGAAAAACCCGCTGTAAACGACATCGGAAAAAAAACAAAAACACGCACATGACCTGGTGAATTCTATGGTTTATGGGGAATGAATCTACTGTAAATTGATGTGGGTTAGTTGGTTTATTGATATATATATACATATATATATATATATTTATATATATATAAGTGGGGGGCCTCACGTTGTAGCAGTGTCGCATCCCCATATTCCACTTCTATTTTTGTGTATATTGCAGACTCCCTGATCAATCCATGCACTAGAATTTCATCACTGCACTATATGAGTATAGTTGCAGCAAGTACGGAACTTACAGAACTGCATCACTTTCTTGGTAGCTGACACAGGCTGACACATCAACTTCCCATCAATGGATGTTTTTTTTTCGGGAAACACTGAACCAGAAAGCCCCTGATTCATGGTAAAATCGATGGTTTCCCCCTTAAAGTTCAGATTTAACCAAGAAAAATGAGGAAAACAGGGAATTTCACTGTTCTCTAACCCTGAAGATTTGGGAACATTTTTTTCGGAATTTCACCCTGAAAAAATGGTGATTTTTCAGCAAACCAATCCACAAATCCCATCAGCTGATGCCAGCCACGCGAGTCATGGCGACCGAGCGCTTGGCCCGAGCCAAGCCAACCCGCGCGAGCCAACTTTTCCAAGCTGAGGCGTGTGAAGCCCTCGGAGCTTGAAAAAACAGTGGTGCAGTGGTGCCCTGGTTGACTGAGTGGTTACTATAACCCATAGGATCCATGGTGCTGGTATATATGCTAACATTGGGGGTGTATTGATGGTAAATGTTACCATATATACCATACATGGATCCTGATAGTATAACTAGTGAATAGCCTATAGTATAATATTAGGAATATTCCTACTATAAGGAATTATCGCCAGTCCTAACTATTGAATATTCTGGATAGATTATTTAGTGACCTCACGTCGTGACGTCACTGGAATGATCCTTTATAGGGAATCATCTCCAGCCCAACATGATGACAGACTAGATACAAAGTGGGGCCACCAAACGATAGCTAAGTTGGTTTATAACTCCAATAACTATGGTTTATGGTATTTAGAACTATAGTTATTGGGGCTTATAAACCAACTTATAACTAGGGGGCCCCACATTGTAGAAATCAAATTGATCGGGGTCCCCCAAAAATTAAAAGCAAGTCAAGGACCACGTCGTTCTTTTCTTTCATTTTCTTTCATTTGTTTTTGATAATTTAATTATATGTAGAGAATCTAGATCATATCTGGTTCTTGTTTTGTTGATTACTTTTTCTGGATGTTGTAGATGTTTGGACAGCAGGATGTGCACCGCCTGAGCAGTTTTCCAGCAAAATCATTTGGTTGATAGGGGATAGGGGTTCTACTACCCTATGTGTTTCGTTTTTTTGATGGGAATCTTAAAACCGACCCTAATTTTTGGGCAGATTCCAATCGCTAAATTTTAAACTTGACATTGATTTTTGTTATTTATATCTTCAGAGACTTTGGTGGACACGGATCTATTCAACCCATTCATGTCGAGCTCCCAGTTTATTGCCGGGTATGATTCGATTTGCAAATGGGTGGGCTATTCATGACCTGGAATTGTTGTTCGTCAATGATTATAAATGACACAACATTACATATATGTTCCATGGTTTTCCATGGTGTGTTCTTTTTGGGGGTTCCTGGATCACAAATCCAAGATGATTGAGTCGTTGGATCTATTCAGTCAATTATGTGGTACCTTTGCGGGTGGTACTATAATAATTACGTCAAACATTGCAATTGGGAATTAAACGTTAAACTGTGGGAATCGCTTTCTTCAATAATCAATCACAATCGTACTAAAAGCATATAAATTCAGACATCTTAACGATTAGAAGAATGAGATTTGAACGGTTGACGATGAACGTTGTTTGTTCTTTTGTGTCAAGAAAAGATAGACCGGGAAGTACAAAGTGGGGCCCCCAAACGATAGCTAAGTTGGTTTATATCTCCAATAACTATGGTTTATGGTACTTATAACGAACTAGTTATTGGGGCTTTTGCTAACCAACTTTTTTGAGAACATCCAGGACAAAAATTCTAGGGGTAAATTCTTTGAAACATGATCTTTCCCGGTGCGGGGGGCAGGATGTTAGCGTAGGTTTTGAGGCATGAGAATCAGCAGTTGATCTTGTCAACGCCATAAACCTACCATTTGGAGATGGTCGCCCAGGAAAATATCCATTTATCTGGGTATATCATAACGACCTCACTGTTCTCCCTCACTGGAATCATAGTTAGTAAGGGAAATCATCCCGTTTTATGGCCATAATTTACCCAGATTTATGGCGATTTGGGGGATGGTTGATGGCATTTTCTTTACCACATGAAGAAAAACATGAATCGTGATAGGAAAGATGAATCATGAATCATCAGCATTTTCACACCAAGGTTACTTGACACAACGCAGCTGTTTGCTGTGCGAGCCCTCCAAAATCTTCACCCAAAATCATGCAAAGCTCGCAGTGGCCGATACTTCAGTTGTTGTTTTTTTCACACTCCGTTTTTTTTTTACATGGAAATCCATACTGTACTAATGAAAGTAGATCATGTCCGGTTCAACCCGAAAAGTAGATCACTTCCCCATTTCAAGTCACTTCGAAAAGCACTTGGGGCTGCCCCGCACGGAAAGCCACGATATATTTATGGGTTGTGTTCTGGTGGATGCTAGGAGCTGTCTAATCCTGAGATCAATGACATGTTGCTATTTGTTGGACATCTCTGGTAATGACTCACACTTTGATATGGAAAATCATCATGTTCACAGATCAATCATGGAATTACCCTCTGGTAAACATACAAAAAACAATGGAACATAACCATTTTTTAAGGGGTAAATCAACTATTTGATACGGAAAATCATCAGGTTCACAGATCAATCATGGAATTTCTATGGGCCATGACTTTCAGTTTGCAAACTCTTAGATTCCAGGAGAGGAAAGGCAAAGTAAACGCCAAACGAATGATGTTACAGACCCTCAACCTGCATGATATCTTTGGATCTCTGGTCTTGTTGGGTCCTTTGTAGCGCATGTTTGACCTTCAAAAGATGAAAGATGAAGCGATGTCGTGTGCGGTTGGCAGTGCAGAGGAAGATTTGTCACCATTGGGTTGGGGAGGCTCACTCAGTGTCTAATGTTTTTTTTTTTTTAATATGATATGATTAATACAACTCTATGGATATGTAATTTACAAACATAAGTATACATTACACTGTACATTAGTACTGTATATTTATACTGTATATTGTGTATATCGACATATCATGGAATTTCGACATATTCATACAGCATGTGTTACACACTTCCGGCTGGCTGATCGACTTGATGACCAATCCATTGATATATCCCAGTTGCGAACCATGGTGCTGGAATATGCACACCAAAACTGGGCCATTTTTGGGGTAAATGTAGGTAAATGTAGGTAAATAATTATTCCATACATGGAGCATCTGGGTATCATGATTCATGATATATATATATATATCCATCTTGTCAATGGTCTGGGAGATCAGATCGTGCAATTTCCAGTGAGAATCCAGCTTCCGGATTTTCTCTTTGTTTTCCCTGCAGGAAAGCGCTGTCTCCTGCACAAGAAGCGGTGAGGCCTGTGCTTTTGAGTCAGACTCTTGGGAATGTCTTCCCCTGACCACACAGAGTATTTCTTGTTGTTGGGGGGAGGAAGGAGTTTTGGTTTGATATCTTACCCTCTGGTAAACATACAAAAAACTATGAAAAATCACCATTTTCAATGGGAAAATCCACTATAAATGGTCATTTTCAATAGCTATGTTAGTCATTACCAGAGGGTATCTTAATTTCAATAAATTAGGAGGCCATTTGGAGGTTTCCTAAGTCCTGGGGGGTACCCCCAGTTCTCATCCACTCGTCATGAGACCGTTTGGGTATTGAAACCTGTGGTCTTGGGGTTCCCCCACTGTAGGACCCCCCTCCATTTATGATCTTGTATTTATATAGAATCATGCATTACCTTGTGTCTGGTTGGTGGTTTATATATTTTTTGTTTACTTTCAACCATAGAAACTATTTCATGATGATCCCTAATGACAATGTCATGAACAAATATGTGTTTCGCTCAACCACCAATCAGATTTACCCTCTGGTAAATTAACATTTCGACCCTGAAAATCACCAATTTATAGTGGTTTCACTAGTCTTCCAACCCCCAAGTCATGGCAGGGTCGAACTGTTCATTTACCAAAGGGTATCATGTTTCCCAACATTTTAGTGATTCGTCCATGATTGATATAACGGTTAAATCCCGATTGTTGCTGGTGAAATCCCCAACTCCCCAAAGGTGACCATGAATTCTCCGACTTAGCTATTTATCCAATGAAATTCCATGAAATCCCATGAAATTCCATGAAGTCCCACCGGTAAATCAATGAAATGTCATTGAATCTTATTGAATCTCATATCAAATCCCATTTGAATCTCACTAAATCTCACTAAATCTCATGAAATCCTCAGTTTCTCTGCAATTTTTTCGTGGGAAAAAGTCCTCCAGGCAGTTGCGGAAGTGCCGCCAGTGGCAAGAGGTGATCTCCATCTTAAGTCGGGGCCTCGATGGACCTGGTGAACATCCAATGTCACTACTTAGATGGGCCATAGGAAAAATGCGATTCCTGGTTAGTGACTGGGGTTATAATCCCCTATATCCCAATTATAAGCCATTTACTAACTAGTGTTCATGGGGTTTATAAACCAACTTATAGGATCCATGTATGGTATATATGCTAACATTGGGGGTATATTGATGGGATCCATGTTACCATATATATAGCATACATGGATCCTATGGGCTATGGTTTATGATACGCAAATAACGAACTATTGTTCTAGAAATATCGATAGGAAATCCATTAGAATATCGATAGAATATTTCTAGAAATATCCATTAGCCTCCGGTAACCATAGAGATGGGACAATCACCATTGTTCATGGAATTATCATGGAATATCATGGGGATATAATAGTGATATTTTATCTGGTTGGTGCTGACTGGAACATGAATGGATTATGACTTTCCATTCAGTTGGGAATAATCATAATCCCAACTGACAAACTCATATTTTTTCAGAGGGGTAGGTATATCACCAACCAGATATGGTTTATACAAATAAAGTGATGAAGATATGTTAAAATTGTTTATAAATAATGGGCCCCCAAACTGAGTGGCTAAGTTGGTGAACATTAACTCCGGTGTCACTATGGTTTATGATACGCAAACAACGAACTAGTATTCATGGGGTTTATAAACTAACTTATAACTGGAGGGCCCCGCATTGAAAGCAGGTTAGTTCACTCTTTTTTTTTCAGTGGAAGAAGTAGGGTGATCATCCACTGAAAAAACCTAGAAGGGAACTAACCTACATATGAATACATATGATCCGTGGGATGAACCCCCCATTTACCAACAGAAATGGTGGTACATGGTAAAATACCAACAGAAATGGTGATTTTAGCGTGCAGTGGACAATGGCATAGAATCAACCAATCAGCTAATGCTAATGGAGTATGGTGAGGCCCCCGAGAGAACGAAATCGACGCATAAAACTCACTTGGTGAATTCTCTGGTTTGTGGCAGTTGTACCATCTGGTTATTTAACAGTTGCCATGGAAAGATCCACAATTTTTAATAGGTAAACCATCTATTTCTATGGGCCATCTATACCATGGCTACGTTAGTCATAACCAGAGGGTGCCAGTATAGTTAAGAGGGTTTACAAAGCACATTTGATATCTAGGGGGCCTCACATTATATGATTATGAGGATGAACTTGTCACGGTGAAAGCACAGGTGATATTGCCGAACAAAAACATCGGATTTTTTTCAGCACGACAGCTGTGGATTTCGCGAATCGCAGCTTTGGATTTCCTCAGAAAATGTCCCAAATTCCCATTGGTTGGTTAATAGAGGGGTTTCTGAAGGTTTACCCCTGAAAAACAACAGGTTTCTATGATGATAGATGGGATTAACCAGTCACCGGCCCCTCTACCTATTTTTACCAAAAGGACATGATTGACTCACAGGAAAATGGGACTTATACATCAGACAGGATGAAATTCATGGAATTTCACGGTCACAGAAACGGTCACCATGTTCAGCTTCCCATCAATCTGGGACCGAAGATCCTTCAGCCGTTCAGCTCTAGATCCAGTGGATGATCATCATGTTCCCTACAATGTGGGGCCCCCAAACGTTATAAGTTGGTTAACAAAAGCCCCAGTAACTATAGTTATTTGAGTACCATAAACCATAGTGACATTTGCACCAACTTAGATATCGAACGGGGGCGTCACATTGTATTATAGTTGAGTTGTTATGTTTTTTTGGGTGGTTTTCAGACACACCCATATTGATGATGATCAACCATCACTTGAATCACTTCTAAGTGATTGTTGATAACTCCTTATCCCCTTATTTCACACATGTTAACCCTACTAAAGGGCCATGTTCCTTAGCAAACTGTTAAATCACCAGAACATATACACCTCCAAGTATCCTTAAAATGTCTTTTTTACCCTGTAATCTTAGCAATTTTACTTTTTTTTTTTGGGTGGTACTTGGAGGGTCTAAGTATATATATATATATATTATACCACCATATACTTTGGAAGATAGCATTATTATTTGGAAAATATTGTAATATGATATATATATATATATACAATACCCTATGGATCCAAACACCGCCTGAGAAGGTACAAGACACCACCCAAATCAAAGCCCAAACACTTCCTAAGAAGGTACGACTGGATCCACAGGGATATTATATATATACCAGATACATATACATAATATATATATATATATACAATGTATATAATATAGGTATAACACATACATATATGATATGTATTGTATCATCATATATTCTGGAAAATAATAAAAGTACTTGGAAAATCTAGAAATATAATATATCTTTCTATCTAGATGTATATATATAATATATAATATAATATTATATATATAATATAATATTATATATATAATATAATATTATATATATAATATAATATTATATATAAATAATATAATATAATATATATATATAATATAATATTATATATATATATATAATATTGTATTATGTATATAATATTTCTAATATATATATAATATATATATATATATACATATCTATACATATCTATACACAGTTGATATCTCCCAACGGAGAATGTCTTTTTTTGTGCAGACGCCTCTCAAGGTGCCGTCAAGGCCGTGGACGTCAAAGTCTTCACAGCCGCGGCCAGTGGCTTGCGGCGAGCGGCACGTGACTTTGGCCAAGGGCCTACCCAGTGAGATTTGTTACATATAAAGCCATGAAATTTAGCCATGAAAGTCACTATTCATCACTAGTTTTGTTGGATAGTAGGATTATAGTTTAAAAAAATAAAGCCATAGTATATGGATATTTGTGGTGATTATAAATTGGATATCAAATATTGTAATGTTTTGTTGGTTTAGTATTTCATTTATTAGTATATAGATTTTATATAATTGGTGATTTATGGATATTTATGGTGTATAATTGCAATAATATCTATAGATAAGATAGCCAATAATTGGGAATATAAAGCCATTCCCCACCATAAATTATAAAGCCATCACTATTTTCAATAGGTAAATCAACGATAAATGACCATTTTCAATAGCTATGTTAGTTTACCAGAAGGTAATATTGGGACATATAATGATGGGATGACGATGGGATAATGTATAAAGCCATGAATTATATATATAGTTGGTGATTTTTTGATATGTATGGTGTATATGGTGGTGAATCTACCAACAAGTATGGTGATACAATGGTAATATGCTACAAAGCCATGAATAGTAATTATATATATACACATTATTATACGTTATACATAGTGCTTGGTATAAAGAATGGGTTATATATAGTATGAATACTATATATTGTATATATATAATAGTATGATATATCTATATACATATGTCTGCCATAAACTCAGGTGAGTGGATTTATAATAACTTCGCTAATACGGGGCACCACCTGAGGAACACATTTGGCCATGAAGCCATGGTGAGTGAACCAAGAGAAATGCATTTTTTGACCATGAAAATGAGGAATTGCCGGAGAAAAACAAACAAATTGGAATTGATGGGGTCAAAGGATTGGTTAAGGGAAAATCTTAACCGGAAACCCCCAAAAAACAAGGAAAATCAATGGTTTGCTATTGAACATGGCCATAGAAAGTCCGTGGATTTTCCAATTAATAGCATGGTGGATCTTTCCATTACATAACGTTTACCAGAGGGTAATTCAAGACTGAAGGTGTACACTCTGACAATTTGACATAGTAACAGAAAGTCACCATTTCTAGGTCAATCTTACATGGATACTTTAATCCTTTAGTCTTTTGGTATTAATGGGAATATCTACTAAACAACAAAGAATTTGTCATTTTTTGCAGGGTATCTAAGATTGGCAATGAGAAAGTCACCATTTTTAGTGTGTAAGTTCTTCTGTCAATGGCCAATTTTCCATCGCAAACATTTTTTCTCATTTTCTTGGTGAAATGGATGGATCTAAATGACTAACCAGTCTGGTAATGACTAACATAGCTACAATGTGAGGCCCCCAAGATATCTAAGTTGGTGCAAATAACTCCAATAACTATGGTTTATGGTACGCAAATAACTATAGTTGCTGGGGCTTATAAACCAACTTAGATATCTTGGGGGCCTCACATTGTAGCTATAGAACATGGCCTATAGAAATAGTTGATTTACCTACGAAAAAGTAGTGTTTTTCAATAGCAAACTGTTAGTTTACTAGGGGGTAAGTTTAATTGTCCTAGTGAAATAGATCTGGGTAAATTATAACGACCTCACTGTTCTCCCTCGCTGGAAATCATGGGTTAGATATAGGGAAATCATCCCCTTTTATGGCCTTATTTCAGGTGAGTGAAATATGAATTAATTTACCCAGATAATGATAGGAATAACTATATCCCACTAATATTGGAGGCTATTTCCCATGAATATCCCACTATACCTCACATTTAAATCCCATAAATACACTTAGTATCCATAATATGTCACTACAAGAAAATCCATTATTGGATGGATAACCACATCAAACATGGGGAATCTATTGGATGGATAGCCTCTTGTCATAAAAACCTCAACTCTTTATTAGGATGGGAATCCATAATGACGTTGCAAAAAAAAAAACTCAACTCTTTTGGCCGATGTTCTGCCTCCGATTCTCTTCGGGTTCGGCACTCTGAATGAATCGAGGTTGGGAAGAAGCGGTCCAGCTGCTGGTGCATATGCCGGAGGTGGGGAACCCTATGTGGGGTCCCCGTGATAGTTAATTTGGTTTATAGCTTCAATAACTATGGTTTATGATGCTTATAGTTATAATTAGATAGGCTAATAAACCAACTTATAACTGGGGCCCCACATTAATTTGGGCAAATTCTAACGATTCTAACGACCTCACTGTTCTCCCGAACCCTGGAATCATGGTTTAGATATAGGGGAATCATCCCAAAATGGCCGCACGTTGCAGTTTAGTGTATTATAATTATTATGATTTGCCCAGTGTAATTGAGATATGAATGAATACCTTGCCTGACGATTAGCTATTTCTCAAGGATTTAACCATCACCTATATGGGTTTCAATCATGAAAAATTATGAGGATAGGACTGATAAATGATGGTTGCATGTGGTTGGTTGATGATTTTCTCTATAAGAATACACTGGTTATTTGGTTGATGGGTTAATTTGTTGGGACTTATACTAGCTAATTTGTATTAATTTATTGGGCATCATGATCACTCATAGTTAACCGGAAACCTATCAACCTATCAAAAACTAGTATTTCAAATTTCATGAGATGGGAAAACGGGGTATTTTTAAATGCTCACTTCAATCATTGCAGCTTGAATCATTGGAATTCCTGTGATTTTTACCATCCGGTAATCATTGGAATGACACTGGGAAATCCGCGAACTAAGTGGGTCTCTATATATGTATATGTATATGTATATATATATATGGGTAAATTTCATCACGACCTCACTGTTCTCCCGAACCCTGGAATCATGGTTTAGATATAAGGGAATCATCCCCCAGATATATAGGAAACTCATGTGTACATGGGGCAAAATCCCACGAGCCATGTTTGATTCCCACGAGCCATTTTGACCAATATTCCGTTCAAAACCATTCATATTCAACTAATGAACATTTCATGATTTCCCATGCAACATCACCATTCTTCCACCATCTTTGTTGGTTAAACCTTCATATTTTTTTTGTTGAATCATATTTTCCATGACACCGTTCAACCTCCATTTTTCTTGGCCTCTTCCATATGTTTTTTCCATAGTCTCCATGATTCCATGATTTTTCCCAAAAAAATCTGTGAGAAATCGGCCCTTTTCCTCGCGTTTTTCTACGTTCCTTGTGGATGGTGATGAGCCAAGCGGATCAGGAGAAGATCTATCCCGACGTGGTGAACTTCAATGCCGTTTCCTCAGATGGCTTAGACGAAGATCTGGGGGCATCTGGGGGCATTTGGGGACCATCTGGGGGCCATCTTTGTCTTTAAATGACACTTTTTCCGGTGGTGGTGCCCCTGTTCGTTTTCGCGTTCAGTTGGTGCAAATAACTCCAATAACTATGGATTTTGTTGGTGATATCTTTCAGATCTTTCTTATTTCAGGTGATCCAAAATATCCTGGAAAACAATATCCCTGAAATAGGAAAGATCTGAAGGAGACAAAAAATGGTGCTATATAGTTTTCCTTGAATTTGCGGTCGATGATTTTTGGGTCGGGGAGGATCCACGATCGATTTTTTGGACATTCGATGAACTTGGCATGGAGGTGTTGTTTTTGTGGGTTCCTTAAGCAAATCCAAGAATTCAAGTTTTTTAATTCTGAGATATCTCAGAGTTAAGTTTTTAATTCTGAGATATCTCAAGGTTATGTCATTCCTAGAATTGGTTGAGTTGGAAGAAGTTTAGGAACTCCTTAAAGAAGTGGTTGCTTCGCCGTGGATCACAAAGCTCCAAGTCCTGGTTTCCGTATTTTTCCAGTTGAGATTCTTCAATTCACCGCATCACTACAAGGTGGTGCCCCATAGTTAGCTAAGTTGGTGAACATAACTCCAATGTCACTATGGTTTATGGTACTTATATCTATAGTTAATGGGGTTTATAAACCAACTTATAACTGGGGGGCCCCATCCTGTATATTCCCTGAAGAATTGGTACTGCAGGTACCCCCTTGAGACTACCAACTAACTAACACGTGTTTGCACATATGCAGAAAAGGGAAATATGGGCGAAGCCTAAATTCCACGATTGTCGGATATTTTAGGTGATGGATCAGATTGGGAAAGTCATCCCGCACTTTGGGTATGGAAAATGAACAGAACTGGTTAAACCATCCAAAATTGCCTTACCATTTGGATTCCAAATTCAGGGCCCCTAGATGCATCAAAACGATTCAAAACGGGGTTTCAAAACTCAACTTGCAAGTGCCTCACTTCGTCAAATTCTTGCCAGGATTGACTTAAGACAAATCATCAGCAACGCTATGCAGCTATGTTTCAGTCCTTTTCTTTGTCTTTAAATTATATGTTTTCCTCGAGGTGGTGGTGCCCCCAAGATAGCGTTCAGTTGGTGCAAATAACTCCTATGGTTTTTGTTGGTGATATATCTATAGTTTTCATGGGATTATAATATATTATAATTAACCATAATTAACCCATTTATAACTGGAGGGGGCACCATTGTTTCCTGGTCATCCGAGTTTTCCAAGAATCCAAGCTGACAGCAACTCCTATAGTTGGTTTTAAAGGAAAAATCGCAGGAAGTCCCAAACAGTTTGAAGGGTGTTACCTTGGTTTCAGGTTTCAGATGTCCCAACAATACCCAATCCATTGATGAAAGATGTCGAAATATAGTTGTACAGCTATATTCCATTTAGTTGGTTAAATGCATATACCATCATATAACATCATATACATTTTTCCCATGTTTGATGATATATTTTCATATTTGTTCCCCAAATGGTATAGACCAGACCCGGTTTATATGTACTAATTCCATGTATAGAATTCCCCAAATTTTATGTGTCCCACCAGTGTTGTTCTCTTTTAGTGTTGGTGTCAGGCAACGATCACAGCCTGCAGTTCCGCTGGGCATTGGCAAGCTGCCACGGCTCTGCTAGACTCCATGAAGCAACAGGAGGCCCAATGCCTGGGTTCCTGAAAATATCATGGGGAAATTGAGAACAACAAATATGGGAATTGTTGAGGGGTCTATGAACCGGTTCATAAAAAACAAACAGAGATCCATTCTGATCTTAGAAGTTTTACATTAATTGGGAAGAATGGGAAAATCTATGATAATATTATATTATGGATCCATTATATCATGGAAAACATGTTTATATTATATATATATTATCATTATCATTAATAATCCATTGATTATGATAATCCCTTATCATACATGGGAAAATCAACTATCGGTGGATGAAATTGATCATGCCAATGTGACGTCACTGGAATGATGGTTTATATATGGGGAAATGTCTCCCAATGGACCAACTTGATAGCAGATATTTTCAGGTTAGTCACTTACCTCCTGCTCTGGTAAACATACAAAAAACTACGGAAAGATCCACCATTGTGAATGGGTAAATCAACTAGTTCTATGGGGTTATGACTAACATAGCGAACTGGAAAATCACGATTTGTTCATAGGTAAATCAACTATTTCTATAGGCCATTTTCAATAGATACGTTTAATTACCAGAGGGTATTGATAGTGCAGCGAGATCAATGGGTTTATGCTGGGGTTGTGATAACTTAGGAATAATGGGGGGTGCTGAAGACATGTGGATGTCAGAAAAAAAATGACGACTAATCATTATGAAAAACATAAATTTAAAGATGAACCAGTTACGCAGATGCTCCATGTATGGAATAGTTACCTACATTTACCCCAAAAATGGCCCAAATGTAGGTACCCTCTGTAATTTAACGTAGCTATTGAAAATGACCATTAATAGTTGATTTTCCCATTAAAAATGGTGATTTTCAATAGCTATGTTAAATTACCAGAGGGTATATATGATCATACATGGAGCATCAACATTTGAGCATGATGGAGCATGCGGGGTTAGATCTTTTCAAACACCCTTAAAGTTCACCGAGGATGGAGATTAAAAAGAATAACTTTTGATTTACCCTCTGGTAATTTAACATAGAGAACTGGAAAATCACCATGTTTAATGGGTAAATCAACGAACTAAATGGACCATGTTCAATAGCTTTTTGTATGTTTACCAGAGGGTATATCATCATATATCCCATTAAATGCCATTAGATGCCATTAAATGCCATTGAATCACCATCATATATCCCATTAAAACACCATATGTTACAGTAAATCACCAGTAAATGCCATTGAATCACCATTGAATCACCATCATATATCCCATTAAAAACACCATTAATTGGTAAATAAGGCCCATCAACAATTATTGGACTGATGTATCACCATTGAATCACCATTGAATCCCACTAAAACAACATTTGCCCTAATAATCACCCAAATGTAGGCAAATATACCATACATGGAGCATCTGGGCATTAAAACACCATATGTTACAGTAAATCACCAGAGGTTTTTGTGTTTTTCTTTTTCCACCGGGTGGACCATTCACCTCGCCCCAGTTCTTGCAGCGGGATCTGCGCAGGTTTTTTTTTTCGAAAATCACTGGGGGGTTGGGTGAACTAACCCACGTACGATCCGTGGGATGAAGCACCCCCTGATTTCATCAGGTACCCTCTGGTGAACTAACATAGCAATTGAACATGGCCACTTATAGTGGAATTTCCCATTAAAAATGGTGATTTTCCATTGCTATGTTAGTTCACCAGAGGGTATTCCAAGATTCGTCAATGGGACGAATTATCCCATATATTTTGGAATATTTACCATTTGTGCCATATACCTGAATATGGAATGGATATCGAATAATAATATCAGACATATACTGGTTGGTGGTTTGGAACATGTGTTATTCTCCATAATATATGGGATAATCCTTCCCATTGACGAACTCCATCATTTTTCAAGATGGTTATTGCACCACCAACCAGATCAGGATGTTCACATTATATCATCATTCCTCCGCCATTTTTGTTGATTAAACCCTGCAAAGTAGGGACCCCTAGATGGCTCAGTTGGTTTATAATTCCAATACCTATGGTTTATGATAATACCTGCATAGCTATAGTTAATATTAGTTGATGGGGTTTATCAACCAACATAAATACAAGGTGGTGCCCCCCGAGTTATAAATGGATTACAATCCCATGAAAACTAGTTCGATATATCATCTATAAACCATAGTGAAATTGGACTTATTTGCACCAACTGAACGCGTTCTCGAACTGGGGCACCACCTTGTAGAGCATGATGAGATAACTTCAACTTAAGGAGGATCATCCCACCTAGTAGTGGCTGCTTAGAAAACCCATCTTGTGAAATTATTCCATTGATAATTGGCTTACAAGATGTGAAAACAAGTATGGGTATCAATTAGTTTCTAAGTGAACAACATGAATATATCCCACTAAATGTTCTGGTATTAGTTTATAAATATAGTAATATGTTATAATATGTTCCATTGCTATATCCCCCAATATGTTCCAACATCTTTGAAGAACTTCCAGCACGATTCTGTTGGATCCCTCACGATGCAGCACGTAACGCAGCCCGCAGGTCACTCCTGATGTGATCAGTATCTTGGTTCCGAAGTTTTAGCAGGTGTCCTTGGTTTCCAACCAGTGTTGTGTATAGATAACATATAATATGCCATTTTATTCATATTCATATATATATATATGATACATATATGTATATATATACATATGCTGCATGTTTACCACAATGATAAATGTCATGATGGGTTCGTAAGTTGCGGAATTTCAGTTGATGTACATGTTTGTATTCAGCAACACCCACCAAAACAGGGAAACACCACGAATTGTGACCCTTCTTCCACTACAAGGGCGTTGGAGGCTCTGATGGTTTACATTTCAATATCTGCCTGCATATATGTATATACAGTATATATATATATATGATATAAATAAATGATATAAATAAATATTATATATATGATATATATATATACATATTCATTGATTTATTTATGACACATGATTTGTACATCCCCAGCGCGACCTCAGGTTACAATGCCGTGCTTTCCAGCTGCGACCGTGCCGTTTGGGGATCCCAAGTTGCGCCGCCGCTGCGACCGTCGCTTTCCGTGGCGTTCCGAACGGCGCCGAGGCGGAAACCAGGCAGGCCTTGTGGCGAACTCAGCGGAGTTGCCGAGAAACCAACGATTTGTTGGCACAAAAGTGGTATTTGTTGTAGGGAAAATGAGAAAATTATGAGAAAACAATAGAAAACATGTTTTTTTAATAGGGAAAATGATGAGAAATCATGAGCATCTGAGGGTTTTCCATAGATTTTCAGACAAGCGAATTGTTATTTTGATGCAAACAAACCATCAATAATATGGGTTCCAGTAGGACAAATCGGACATAACGGAATATAGAAGCAACAGTATGGGATGTGGGTGTCTCTGAAAATAGAAAAATGATGAAGCCAAGTCTGGGAGCTTTCCCCACGATGTTGAGACACAGGAAAGCTTGGACGATTTTTGTTTGGTGAACTTACCGTAGCCACCGTGCCGGTCCCAGGCTATGTATGGCCCGCATGCGGTCGGTCAGGATCACGCCAGACCAGACCAGTAAGTGGACTCAGGAGATTGGCGCCCGCGCCACATCTGGGTAAATATCCATGGCCATTTCAGGAACCTAAACCGGAGATACCTACCATATATAAGGCCTATATGAGGGCATTTTCCCACAATTCATATGCCCTTTTCTTTGGTACTAACGTACCTTAATATAGCCCATTGAAAATATGAAACCACCAAAATGGGTGATTTTTTTTGGGTTTATATATGGTTAATCTCTGTTGACATTGGTTGACAATGGATAGTATTGGTGAACTCACCTCTGATAATCAAATGTTACAATGGAAAATCATCTAACATTTATAAGTTATGATGTTATGTTTTTTCTTTCTCTTGTCTTTTGTCTACCTCTCTATCTATCTATCTATCTATCTAATCTAATCTAATCTAATCGAATCGAATCTAATCTAATTTCATCTCATCTCATCTATCGATCTATCGATCTATCGATCTATCTATCTATCTATCTAGTCTAACCTAACCTAATCTAATCTAATCTAATCTAATCTAATCTATCGATCTATCGATCTATCGATCTATCGATCTATCGATCTATCTATCTATCTATCTATCTATCTAGTCTAACCTAATCTAATCTAATCTAATCTAATCCCATTTTATTGTATCTGATTTAATCTAATCTAATCAATTCTTAATCTAATCTTATCCTATCTATCTTGCAGGGTATATCCAACAATATTAGATGATCCATGACCAGAATCTCTGGGAAAAACAATTCGAGCGATGGTTCGATGATGATGTCTTTTTTAACGGCAACAAAAAGGGCATCCCCCATGTTCAGACACACTTTGAATTTTTGAAACTCAGGAGTTGATTGATTTCATTGCTATTGCTCACAGCTATGATAGTATAGAGTCCTCCCATTTGGTGAATTTCAAAATCAGAATGACTCTAAAAATCAATGGAACCGTTTAGAATCCATCAAACATCAAGGGATGAAATATTCAGATATCACATCACCAAGTGTCACTAGCAATGAAATGATTGAAAATTATGAATTTCCAGGGTTATCTACAGACTTATACAAGGTGGTGCCCCCAAGATAGCTAAGTTGGTTTATAACTCCAAAACGATGGTTTTGGTGATATATCTATAGTTTCCATGGGATTACAACCCATTTATATTTGGAGGGGTCACCACCTTGTATAATATGAATCATTGACCTCATTGACATATGGTCATGGCAGCAGGTTACAGCACCTTGATGAGTGCCGTGTCCCGCTCGGGTGAATGGCAAGTGGTGTCTGGAACCAAGCGGGACCTGTTTTTTGTAAGGGAAAATGAGTACCTTTGCCCTATGGGTTTCTCTTACCTTTCCATTTTGTGCCCGTTTTGCTTTGGGGAATATGGTGATTTACCCATTGGTAAATTAACAGTTTGACCCTCAAAACCAGCAGTTTTTAGTGGTTTCATTCATCTTCCAACCCCCAAGTCATGGCATGGTTTATGTTGATATTTTGGATGGTAAACCATCAAATTTGGAGCCTAGTTTCAGAAAAAACAACGATGGCTCTGGCCAACTGGAGGTTTGTCTAGACAGCTTTTCAGAGCGGAAGTTGGAGCATTTGGGTCGGTTGAGGGTTTCGAACTTGCAAAATGGTACTTTTCCACAGCAAACTGTTAAGTTTGGGTATTATCCCAATTGGTCGCCATTTTTGATGGTAAATCACGGTAAATCCCATTTTTCATGTTTAATCACACCATCTCATTATTGTCCGCACTTATAATTCATAAGTGAGGATATCCAGCCAAGCAGTGTCTTATACCATGGTTATGAACCACGGATCCTAACGAGGATGCCCCTTGGGGGAAATGGAATTTGTAAGGCGCCAACTGGTAATGGTGATGCTGAAAGGGGTGATGTGTTCATGGCTTCAACCAGTTCAAAATCACCCAGGTGCGAACCATGGTGCTGGAATATGCGCACCTACAGAACTGTGCCATTTTTGGGGTAAATATAGGTGTGCATATTCCAGCACCATGGAGCATCTGGGTCAGAAACAGTTTCCAAAAAATCGGAGAAAGGGTTCAAATTAAATCAGAGACACTTTCGCCCAAAAAATAGGGGAAAAAACGCCAGAGGATCCTGATACCCTCTGGTAAACATACAAAAAACTATGGACAGATCCACCCATTTTTAATGGGAAAATCAACTATTTCTATGGCCATTTTCAATAGCAAACCATTGATTTTCCTATGTTTTTTGGGGGGGTTCGGTTAAGATGTTCCCTTAACCAATCCTTTGACCCCATCGATTCCAATTTGACCCCATTCTTAGTTATTACCAGACTATGGAAAGATCCACAATTTTTTAATGGGAACATCAACTATTTCGACCGGGCCATGGCTTCAATAGTTTTTTGTATGTTCACCAGAGGCTATACCATCATATATCCCATTAAATCCCATTGAATCACCATTGAATCACCATTGAATCACCATTAAATCCGATTGAATCACCATTGAATCACCATTGAATCACCATTAAATCCGATTGAATCACCATTGAATCACCATTAAATCCGATTGA
>Ga0126342_10001522_pt1 | contig 32911 bp, 23 predicted proteins | sample Cyp1metagenome_FD_92528 | JGI IMG/M metagenome (GOLD analysis project Ga0126342, IMG submission 92528) | Coral microbial communities from Lord Howe Island, Old Settlement Bay, Australia - Cyphastrea 1 metagenome | ecosystem: Host-associated > Invertebrates > Cnidaria > Coral ...
AAAAAAAAATGGTCCCGAGCGCCGGCATTCTTTTTATTAGGGGGACCTTTATTAATAGGGGGTCGAGATTAATAGGTAAACCATCTATAAATGGGCCATTTTCCATGGCTATGTTAAATAACCAGAGGGTAACCTTTACCTTTAAAAGGATTTCCATGGCATGGGATGGATGACAATAAACCATTAATATATATTAATATAGTGTAACTTGACCATGGCCAATATATCATCTTCATTCATTTTCCATATTTTCTTATATTCATTATGTTGGATCACTGGACTTGGTGCAGTTCCACTAATAAATGGCTTATATCACACTAGTTGTAGGGGTCCAAAAAAAAACCATCTTATGGAGATCCACTTACCATAGTTGGGATATCACCCATAAAGGGATCTGGGTATACCATCTTATGGGATACCCACATGGGATATACGGAATAAAGGACCCATCTTATGTTTATGGCTATAACTGGGATATCACCCACAGTCACATCCCCCCTGACCACCCCCAAGGATCGTCATCCGCAGCAGGTCACACAGTGCCCTTCCATGCTGGCCCTGGGTGCCTGCGCTGCCATGGCGCGGAGCATCGTGGTGCGGTCCCTGCGGGCAAACCCACCGGTGAGTGTAGTTGGAATACTATAGCTTAGATTTATATAACACCAAAGGCATACATGTTAGGTTAGATTGAATACTGTAGTTGGAATAGTTAGAACATCAACGTCTTTTCAAATCGAAAATCGCAATCTTTGAATTATAACATCTGATAATGAATTTGATGTTCGAAGTGATCACTTAGAACATCCTACCCCCACCCCCTATGCACACTTGTAACATATGTAAAAGGGAAAAAAACCATTTGCTCCAAGTGTGTTAATGTGCACGGAATCAATCACCATCTTATTCACACATGATCACACGTGTGTTGTTCCTGCAGGCAAAGCAAGAAAGCAGGTAACATTGCATGGTTTTTCACTTGTATATTATATGTGCATCTATAATCATATTTAGGCTTCCATATATACATAGTAAGGTATCAACAGAAGCCTGATCATGACTTGACCCCCCTTACAAGTCTTATTTGTTTTAGTATGGTGGACAGTGGACAATCACTTAGAACATCCACATGCCCGCCTGTCAATGTTCTAAGTGTATCACTTCGAACATAGTGCTTGATGTTCTTAGTGGTGTTGTTCTAAATATATTAGCTTAGACATGATCTACTGTAAAAGACAATTTTTGTTCCAAATAAGGTTCTAAGTGATTGTCCGTCACTATACTGTCGTTTTAGCACATAGTTTGATGATGGAACGCAACTTCATAACCAACAAAGATGTGGGTTTACAACCGATTCATCTTTGCAGTGTTGGTTTAAGCAACGGAAATGGGGCTTTAACCAACATGCAGGTCACCAACTGGTATCAACCACCTTTTTTTCAATGGGGACAAGCACCACGGATCAACAAGACATGGGGTCCTAAAGCCAAATTTTCAGGCAACTTTCATGGAAATGTGAGTCTTGAAACCATTGGATGCAAAGGGGTCCTCCGTTTTTGAACACACCATTTTTTTTGGGCACTCAATTTTGGTTCACAATGCATCAGAACCTTCTGTAAATAATATTAAATACGTATCCTATTGGTTAGTGTCCCCTGCAATAATCAAGCTCCGATGACTGGACAGTCCCCTGTAAATAATCTTCCGGTATATATTTTATTATGTTCCTATCAAAAATGAGGATTTGCCCCCTGCCAGTGGCATCAGGATAGATTACCAGAGGGTACTCAATTTTGGTTCATTATCCTCAAGTCTTAGTAAATTGGCAGATAGATTTATTCTGCAGTGATGAATCATCGCATATATGGCGCACAATTCAATTTAGACATCCATCTGCAGTCACTTGCGTATATAGCTGTGCATTTTTTGGAATCGATAACAGTTGGCTCCGACATTCAGGCACGTTGTGTTGAATCGAATGTGACCACTGAATTTTGGGTTGCAAATAGCCAAAATGGAATATGTCTCTGAAAGGTCAATTTTTAAATGTACCACTTAGGCCACTGAAGTTTCTTTCGATCTCTGAAGCTTCTTTGAATGGCCAGTTAATGTACAGGGATTGCTCTTTAAATGGCCTTTGAATGCTGTGAATTAAACCATTTAGCAACATTTTGCAGAGATTGCTTTCCAAGACCTCTGAAGCTTCTTTTCTTTTTCCAGGGTCTCATCACTACCAACAATCTCCTGGCCATGGAAGGTTCTCACCGCTTTCGCCGTCGCAGGTGTCAACGGGTGGTAAAAAACCCAGCCTGCAGTCGATCTGCAGTTGGTGGGGCGCTAAGGGAGGCGCCGGTGATGCTCGGTGGTTTCAACTTCCCAGTGGTTTCAACTTGGGGAAATTCTTCAAAAAACCCAAAAGTAATCAATCTCATCCAATCAATTGGTCATTTTCAAGTTGGGAAACGATGAGTTTTGGCTGCTTCGTTTCTGTCAAGCCGATTCAAGTCTTCCAGACTTCGGGCAACTCCGGCACTTTTTGAGGTAACATGCCTTTCTGTTGTAACGTACGAGTAGGGGGCACCAAAGGCACCTGCACAAATTATTCAGATGAAGACATAGCAAAATAGCACCTATCAGTCACAACAGATCATGACATATAATGGATCTAAGTATATAAGTATTGAAACTTAATCATGAATCATTATGCATCTGGGTTTGTCTGAAAATCTGCTAGCCCAGAATTCGCACAGAAAAATTGCTATTTGGGAGGGTTAGCCCAGTTTCAGACACAGCCACATCCATTCTTCATTGGTGACATCTCTGTTGTTGATTGTTAAATACAGCTGTTTGTGGGAGTTAACTCCATGTTTTTCATGGGCAAATCCATGTTTTTCATGGGTAAATGAACATATTTTTGGATGCTGCAGCAGATTGAGATCTTGAATTTTTGTTCATGTTTAAGCCCCTATGTTTCCATGCTTAGATCATTACAGATCCCAGCTCAACTTGAGGCTGGAATTCTTCCTGGAAGTCGCAGCCGAACGCCAGGGAGCCTTGCATCTAGGCGCACGGTTGACTTTTCTTTGACAAACTAACGGATCCCAGGATTTTTGACACTGCAGGAATTACGGAAGCAAATTTCAAAAGAATTATTTTCTGGTTGGTGGCTTCAAACATTTTTTATTTTCCATAATATATGGGATAATCCTTCCCATTGACTAATATTTGTCAGAGATTATTTGGGTGTCCGAACTGTCGTTTTTTTTTTTTTCATTTTTTCAGTTTGTTCTTACTGGATTTCAACCAAGTGGAAACCCGATGAAATTTCCCTCATTGCTTCAACCATTCCGTTAAACCGTGGTGACTACTTAGAGGATCTTTCTGGACAGAAGTAGGTGCGGGTTTGCAAGATTTTACAACATTGGATTTGCCAATGTTATGTGTGTCTGCGCTTGATTATGGAAGGGTTGAGGGTTCAACGACTTTGAATTTTGAAATGCCTGAAATCACAAGCACCACTATTGCAAGAGGTTCACTGGTAACAAAAAGTGTTTCAACAAAATAACGTGTTTCAGCAATACTGCCAGCACAAGAGATGCGGATTGTTGAGATGCGGATTGTTGTGGGAAAGAGAAATCTAAATCCACTTCTGACCTGCCAGTACGGAACCAGGTTCATAAATACACCTCTTATCCTTCGCATTTCGGTAATTGTGCATCAAAGCTTATGACACCTTCCATGCGTTTGGACATGATCATCCACCTACACCAGCTATAGATGATTTTCATGTGAGCGTTTTTAGGGGATTCCATGGCTTTTCCCATGGAATTGTCCCAGTTCCGGTGCAGGTTACCCGTGCCCTTTGCTGACCTACCTGGGAGTGGTGCTCTGGGGCATCCTGAACTTCCTCCCCTGGGGCCTGATGGTGCGCTGCGAAATATGGGATCAATGGGATCCACCAGGAGCCTGCGGATCGATGGAGAAGATATACCCTCTGCTAATGACTAACGGTTTGCTATTGAAAATGACCATTTAGAGTGGATTTACCCATTAGAAATAGTGATTTTCCATGGCTATGTTAGTTTACCAGAGGGTATCCTATCAGCGTAAGAACCAGCTAGAATTTTTGGTGTAAAAACATATATGAGTCCATGTAATTCTAGCAGGCTGTGACTGGGTATGACCATGTTTGCCAGCATATTCAGAAATGGATCTCATTCAGAAAACTGCTGACTTCCAGCGGTTTCCAATTGGAAGCTGCAGGTGATCCCCTGCAAGTGGCTGGTGGAGCGCTACTTTGGCCCCGATCCCATTGTGGCGCAAAAGGCGATTCTTTTCTTCGATTCGAGCAGTTTTTTTTGTTCGCAAAGCAACAATAAACCAGCAACATTTTGGTGCTTTGTACAACCCATACATTTTGCAATTTTTGGGAGAATTATAGGAGAATTATGGGAGGCTTGGGGATGGTTTATGATTCTATGATTGTTAACCTCTAACACTAATGATGTTTTCAAGCCAACCTTTAGCAGTGCAGATTCCCCTCCTTCGGCTTTGCGCTGCAACGCCGCGACTCTTTGCAAGGCGTCCCTGAGTCGAGTGTCTCGAGACCTCAAACAGTGCACGCCTGAGCGGTGTGCCACAGCTACAACTGGGACTGTGGGACTTTAAGTTGGAATGAATACAATGCATTAATTGGAATATATTCGAATAATTATCCTTCAATTATTTAATTGGTTATTGAATTGGTTATTTGAAGTTGCACTGATTGAATCACTTATATTCTTGGATCAAAATTGCATCTTGAAGTAAAGAACACCAGCATAGAACATTATAGAACCCAGTGGAGGACACTCTGTGCACTTTCAGAGATGCTTTCTGCTGCCAGTGTTGAACTCGATTTCTTCAGAATCCAAGCCACCTTCGGAGACCTTGCACAAAACAAGGTGCTTTCTCAACATTTCTTAACATTTCACAATATTTCAACCCAAAATTCATTGGCTGAGACTCAGACTTCATCCAGCAGAGAACAGCCCAAGCCTGGTGTCTCATTGTTGCCCAAACATTGAGGAGACGATGAACTTGCTGACCGTGAAGAAATTTAGCCCCAATTTTTGCCCAATCTGTACCATTTAACCCTCAGGTAATTTAACATAGCCACGGAAGATTACCCATTTCTGGATGATTTACTGCTAAGCAGAACCGTTTTCCTTTCATTATTTTGGGGATTAATCATAAATGGCATAATCATAATTCTATTGCTAGGGAAAAGCATTACAACCCATTGTAAATTAATTATCTCCCGTATACAATTCGATATTTCCAACAATTGCGATTCCAACGACTGTGATAAAGATGATGAAGATGACGATGGATGACGAAGACGAAGACGACGACGAAGACGAAGACGATGATGATGATGATGATGATGATGAGGACGAGGACGACGACGACGACGACGACGACGACGAGGACGACGACGACGACGACGACGACGACGACGATCACGATCACGATCACGATCACGATCACGATATACGTATAATATATATATATATAGATACTCTATACTCTAGTGATTCCCCACAAAAGATAGATAAAATGACCCTCAGGTCAGAGCGCGGCCGATCTGAGTTGGCCGAAGCTCCACAAAGCCGGGGCCCCCGGGGGCCCCTGGGGGCCCCGATGCGGAGACGAAACGTATCGAAACGTGGAAGACATGGGGGATACCATGGGATATTTCATGGAAATATAGATATAACTATAGATATATCATAGTATATATCCAGTGAATATATCATAGTATAGATGTATCATAGTATATATATCATAGTTAACGGATAATTAGAATATATCATAGTATATAGATATATCCAATGAATCTATCCATAGTAGTTATTCAATCTATATGGAAGACGAACGAAATATGGGTTCCCCAAGCAAAGATTGGCTTGCAAGTCTTACTTATGGTCCATCATCTTGGTTATAGAAATTAATATGTTTTAATAGTGTGGTCAGTGTGGTTAAAAAGCAATGGGATGATAATTTGATGATGCTAGGTTATAACCCATACTTGTATATACTGTAACTGGGGTTATGGTACACTAATTTTCTGAGAATATGATGTCATATGTCCATCTTGGAACGAGTAAACAAATAACAAATATATATATATATATATATATTTATACACACACACATGTAACACCGGGTTACATGTGGTTATAGTTGTTGTTCTCCAGCAAACAAACATCGGGCCAGCTATATATATATATATGGTTTGACAATCAAAAGTGCAACCTTTTTGAGGTCCGTTTCTGCATGCTCAGTGTTTCAGTGGAACGAGTTGCTTCTTCCATTTCCAGACAGTGGCGATGTTTAAATCATCGATGGAACATCTCCCAGTTATCGATGAATTATCCGTTCCCAGCCGTGTTTGATGGCAGATATGGCAGCGAGTAACATCAGTTGAGGAGCCAATGAGTTCTTTGCCAACATGGAAATCTCCTCCCTTTGGTGGAGAGTGGGATGCTCAGTTGGGTCCAATGGTGAAACAAAAACCGTGACCCGTGATTGGTGGATGGTTGAAATCCCACCCATAGAAATTATGATTTTGGGGTGGTTTATTATTGGGTTTACCACATGAAACAACTTTGAACCATTCCCAAATCATCCAGAGCGTGGTGTGTTTCGATGCTCTATTTGCTTCAGCAACAATCAGTCTGTTGCGAGCCACAACATGTTGACAGGGAAGGTGATGAAGCTGGCCATAAATTGGGCGTAAACCACCTGTCCCTTGAAGCGTCATGCGGGTGTCGCGATTTCCAGGTACGTGCGGTCAGAGGGACCCATCAGTGGGATGCTCAGAGGTTTTTCGACAGCAGCACCATCAGCGTTTTTTTCAGCTTCAGCCAGTAGTTGGAGAGTAGATGAAGAGTCAAATTTGTACAATCACTGGCTTGGTTTGTCAAGATTTCAATCCTAAGTCTTTCTGTTAAACCGATTCTGGATAGAGATTGTGGCATCCCACTGTGTCCCTGATGTTTTTTTTTTTCCGTCCAATTTTTCCATGTCCAACCAGGCTCTTACGGCGCTTGCAACTGCCCATGAATGTCACGGAAACGCCCAGTTCCTGTCCGGAGCCAACCTTTTTTTAGTGCGGAATCGTTGGGATCACTGGGTATTCCCATTCACACTGCGCATCACTGCACCTTATCACCGAAAAAAGCCTCTGTTTTTAGGTTCTTTTTTGTTGCAATGTTCCCAGTGCCTCTGAGATACTCTAAGGTTGGGATACCGTCCGAGTACTCAGCAAGTTCTTGGAGAATGTGACGGGTTCACATCTAACAACTGGATGAATTGATCGTGGGGCTAGAACTGTGGGTGAATTGAATCTTGTCTCACCTACAGTTCGGAAGAACGCTGATTCATTTTGATTCCATTTGTTCGGTTTTTCGGAGCAAATTCACCCTTTCACAGATCCACTGTTCTTCATAGAGTATTTACATCCTGGATACTGTGAAAGGGATCAATCTAGGTTCAACACGTTCAATAAAGGAAAAGAAAACAGCCTAGACAATCAATCCACGGATTTTTAATCATTCCAATTATTCCGGCATTTTGATACATACAGTAGTCCTCAATGATTGAGCTGTTTCTAGTCAGTACAATAATCCAAGATAGAAAATCCGGATCCTGGCCATGAGGATTGTCCTGAAAATTTTGGCGCCCTGGTGACGTCAAGAAAACGCTATAGATTATCCTGTCACAGTGTAGAAGCCTAGAAGCCTAGGAATAGGACAATAACATTATATGGCAAAAAGTGATCATCATAGATCATAATAGTATTGCTACTAGTACCAATATCAATAACACTCATCATTACCATTTTAAGCATATTCAAACATTGATTTTATCCATGATAAGAAAAACACTCGCTTACCCACTGTTGGAGTGGGATTCCCCAGAAAAAATCATGTGGACCCGCGATTTCACGCCATGATCGCAGATGTACAGTATATAATAGTATATATTTATATGTACCAATACCAGTAATACCAACTGTTTATCCAAAATTTATAGTACCTCTCTCTCTCTCTCTGTAATACCTGTATATGATATAAAGATATAGCTGGTTGATCTGGTGTAAATACAGGTGGTCCATGCTTTTCCAAACACATTGGAGGTTTCCCAGTCGTCATGGGGGTACACCAGTTGTCATCCAGTCGAACCATGGTGACTTGGGTGGGGGACTTGGGGATCCCCGATGGCTAAAACAACACAATTTGGAGGGTACAAGCGTCATTTATCAACGATATTCCCTATTATCATAGTCATAGCCATCGGGGGCTATAAATGCTCTGTTCATAGATGACTTTCCCATTGAAACCATGAGTTTTCCACATTTTTGCCATGTAATCACCATATATTAGCCATAATATATTAGCCATATATTCCCGTATATTGCCATATGGATCCATGACTTAAGAGGCCCCCAGCAGTGAATTCGAGGCCCAGGATCAACTCGACGAAATGCTGCTGCAACTGGCCGCACGGCGGGGGGAGGCGCTGGTTTTGCGTGGCGGGCGCCCTAGAAAAGATGGGGAAAACCAAGCATTTCACGACATATTAAACTGGGGGAGATAACATGATATAATCAACAAACAGGTTGATTGAACCATTTTTGTGTGGGACCATTTTTTTTGTTTTTTTGTTGAAGTGATTTCAGAGAATTGGTGTAGACTTTCTCTTAAACCAAGTCTGGGTTTGTCTCAAAATGCTGAATCTTCAGTGACAATCTTGGCGAAAGTCATGGACAAAGGGGGAGTTCACCCTGAAACGCGGGAATATCTGATGGGATGTGACCAACATTCTGGGTATATCTGACGGGACAACTTGGGGAAAATTGGCACATTTACTCCCCGCAATGGCCATTTTTGAAGGGAACACTGCTGAGGTTTTTCAACTGTTCCTGTCAGGATCTGAAAGCGCTGTTGCAGGAGGAGCGTTGCCATTTGTTGCACGGGATGCAACGGGGAGAGGTCAAGATACTGTATGTCAAGATTCCATCGGATGAATTTCTGTTTACCGGCTGATGTGAACAGAAGGGGGAACCATGGTATAGACTGTTGAGCCGTAGCAAAACATAGACTGTTTTAGATGCTGATAATGCACTGGAAGAGAGTTCTGCGTAATGAATAGTGGATATGGGTATGTCTAAAAACTGAGTACACCCAATTTTCAGGCAAACCCCTCTGGATAATTATGGTTAGATCTCTCTCTCCCCCTCTCTTCGCATATAAGATTTAACACACGGATAGATGCACAGAGCATCAAGATATGTTTGCATATATGGGCGTATCCCATGTAGACATAAAGCATATGCCCAACATACAGACACTTGGGTATATAGTCATATAGTCATAGATTATATAAACACTATATATATATACATAAACATACACTATATAACTATATATACACATATTATATTCCACATAAACATAAGATAAACATCTTCTATGGTGTCATTAAAAAAATATGTGTAATTCTCCTTCATTTCACCAAGTTTTTCGAACACCAGTTCCGCCACAGCGCGCGTTGCGCTAAAGATATCTTGTCAGCGCCCAGGAGGATGGAAGCGTCAACGAGCAATGCCTGTCGATTCCTTAGATCGTTTCCAAAGTCCTGAAACCCATGGGAGGGGATTTTAGCCTATGGTTATTTAATGGGGATAATTTTAATATGAAAACTATGGTGGGATATATAATTTTAATGGGTATTTAATGGGTATATGATTTAATGGGGATAATTTGCTGGGTGGGATTATATAGTGGGGATATACCAAACCAACTGTACGATGCGACCCGATTTCAGGTGATAAATCACAGTTTGCTATGCAACAGATGGTCCATAGAAATGGAAGATACACATTGATTTTTACATGGTGATTTGCCTATTAATTAGACATGGTGATTTTCCATAGGTTAAAGAACCAGAGGATAATGGGAATAGTTTTAAATCCACAAAGATGACCTTGAATGTATTGGTTTAAGGGAGAATCTACAGGAAACTCAGGTTCTTGTGTCGATGAATTTTTGAAAGGCTCACAGATTTTCTTGATGTTGAACCCCTGACTTTATTATATAGTTGTTTCAGCACTTGTTGAACCCCTTCAAAAAGTTGTTTCAGCGCTGATGGAGAAAACATCCGTGCCATAACTTCCGTCATCCGAGGATTCAATGGCTTATTAACGTGCCATAACTTCCATCCTTGGTTTGGTATATTCCCTTTTTAATCCCACCCATGAATTTATCATTCATTATCCCCATTAACGAAAAACCATCATCATGAGGATAAACGAGGAACGTCATAACTGGTATTATTATCATTATTATCCCCATTTGGTATATCATTATATGTTACCATAATAAATGATCATAATAACTCCAAAAATCCTAAATAACAAATCTGGTATATTATTCATTAAATCATTATTGGTTAAAATAATAACCATTGTATATTATTCATTAACCAATCTGGTATATTATTCATCTGGTATATTATATCATTATATTTATCCTAATTAATCACCATAGGCTAAAATCCCCATTGGTTTCAGGGCGCTGAACGCGCGCAACTCCACTTCTTTTTGGCTCCCTAGGATTCAGATCTTCGACTCCGCCACCGCGGCAATTTCCGTGCGCCGCGGGGCGGCCCAAAAACATGGCATGGCGATCAACGTGTAACCAAGGGGGGTTTGTTTTAAAAAGACCTCAGTAAAATGTGGGGAAATTGATTAAACTTGATTGAAGATTCCAAATTTTCTATCTATTCTATATCGATTTGAGGAAGATTTTTTTTGTATGTTTTTGTTGAGTTTTTGCCTAGATGTTGAAATGATTTACCCAACAAGGGGGGTTTAAGCAAGAATTAGTTGGGGATATAACCCAGGATTGGGGATCTGTTCTCTTTAAAACGGACAACCCTCTAGAACCCATTATTTCCCTAAGAACATATATATATATATATATGTATATATATATATGTATATATATATGTATATATATATGTATATATATATACACAAATCCTAATGCTGAGTTTTCCTTTTTTTGATGTTCCCAGGAGGGGAAACCGTCCATTTTATGAGGATAGAATGGCATATATAGCCGACCATATCAGATTTGGCTTTGTCCAAGGGACTTACCGTTGGAATCCCCAAGGGAATCCAAGAACTGGGCCCAAACCAGGTGAAGAAAAAGACGGAACAAACAAAGTGATGAAAAACTTACCGTTTGGTAAACAAGCATAGCCATGGAACATATGATCCGTTTATAGCTGATTTTTTTTCCAACATAAATCACTGGGTTGGTTTAAGGGAAAATTTACAGGAAACCCCCATATTTAATGGTAAAAACCATGGTTTCCTGTAGATTTTCCCTTAAACCAATCCAATGAATAAAACATTGTGACATTGTGATTTTCCAGCAACCGAGGCAACGACATGGTTCGTTCAGCCCTCACTCAGATAGCAGAACGCTCAGTGTGGACACCCAGGGTCAACGTGCAGTGACAACTGGTGCTTGGGGCTTGCAGCTGGGGTGATCATAACATGGTGCACATGGATATAACATGATATAACTATGGGATTCTGATGGATTCTGACCTTCACAAGATGGGGTATAACTCCTACAACTATGGTTATATAGTGTTGTGTAACCCACTAATAAGAGTGGGACTGCACCCCCCAGTACTAGTGCTTGAAGCATAAACATCAGATGAAGGATTGTTTTAGCTGCGAAAGTGCAGTAAATTAATCGCAATCTGGCAAGTGGTTGTAGCCAGGAGTCCCCTCAGGCTCCGGGTAGATCTTTTGAGAGTGCAGTCAAACTCAAAAGATGTATATAGCTAAGATACCCTCTTGCAATCCTTTTTCAGTCAAGCATGGCATAATTAACCCCCCATTCTTGATGGGAACAAGCATCCACAAAGAATGAACAGATATGCATGGGCCTTATCCAGCTATAGATGATATTCCGTGATTTTCTCAGGATATAGTTATGCCAGTTATGCTATGTTATACTACTTGACTACCCCATGATAGTCCTGTAGTGTAAATCATCGGGAGGAAACCCAGCTCTGAACGCCCCTTTGCAAAGGTGGAGGATTTACTGCTGGGCATCACTGCTTTGCACTTCCCTCTGCTTCAGGCGAACGGAGATGGGAAAAAACTCCTTTCCGTGATCCAACGATTCCAGTGATTTTCCGTTGTGAAAAGGGACGTTACCATCTGGTTATGTAACATAGCCATGGAAAATCCCTTATAAATGGAGGTATTCATGGGAAAATCCCTTAAATAACCAGAGGGTAATTTTTTTTCAGCTCATTTTAGAGCTTTCTCCTCTTCTTATCTCTTCTTTTGTTTTTGTGAATTCTGAGTGGATTCACTGATGAATTTGTCAGGAGACAGAGCTGACCAGCATGCTTGGTCTTCGTCCGGTCCTTATAGTGAGCTTCGCTCTGAGGTTGTCACGATTTCTGGCAAAATGGGTCAACCAACGGTCACTCTTGTGATTGTCATAAACCTGGGATTCTAGGTATCCCATTTCAAGACAAAACGATTTAGACATTCAATTATAGATTAGGGCCGTTCTCTCTCATCCCGTAGACAAACCCAGACGTCCCATTTTTGATCCATATTGACTATATCAGTTGTATCTCCATTATATAAGCCCAAACATGCCATATACATAAACATATATATAATATATATATATACACACATGCATAGATTCCAGCCAAGAAACATGGATTTTTAACATGCCAAGCATCCCTAGATTTTACGGTTGGTCAATCATCCCCCATGCCCGAGGTGTGCAGTTTATGGGCGAAGACGCCGTCGACATGGGTGGTGTACGTGAGAGCCCCCAGAGCGGTCTTGGAGTCTTGAAGAAGGGTGAGTCCTTTTTGGGGGGAAGAACATCTGATGATATACACATATGATTTATATGATGTTTGTGAAGCAAGAGTAAACCATCCCCAAATTTACCATTTTGACGGGTGGTATAAACCATCAAAATATGGGTGTTGCATTATTGCTTAACTAACATTAAATCAAATATACACACATATATGCGTCTATGCATGATACAGACAAATATGATGCATGTAGATATATGTACTGCCATCCAGGGTGGATAGTTGTGGTCGGTCTCCGACAATCTCAGTGTGGCGTAGTGAAACGGCGTTGTCCGTTTACCATGGTGTTCATCGCCCATTTTTTGACAAGCTTTGGTCCATGCAAAGTGTGGTAGGCTTTTTGTTCCATTCCCACGGGACCATTTCCACAGTTTACAGCCACCCTTGGTCTGCAATCAAATTCAATCGGGTTTGTCTGACACTAAGGTACCCTCTGGTAAACTAACATAACTATGGAACATCACCATTTTTAATGGGTAAATCCACTACAAATGGCCATTTTCAATAGCTACGTTAAATTACCAGAGGGTACCCCCAATTCCATCTGTTGATCATCATTTTCCCATTGAAATGATATGTTCACATGGCAGTTTTGGGGGCTTAACTGCTTATCTTTCCCATATTTTCAGATACACCGGACACCCACATTTGGTGGAGCAATGTGGAGCCGTTTTTGCACGCAAAACACCAAGGTAAAGAGTTCATGGATTGTTTTGCAGAGGCTCTCACTCGCGAAGAGGCCACCGCTGCGTTCATTGGATCACCACGTCGTGGTCATTGGATCCAATGTTCATTGGATCAATGGTGATCAATGACACAGCGGATTCATAGAACCGTCACGATCCCCCCAAAAAACGAATCGCCAGTACTGCAGGCAAGCAGTTTCAGTCGACACATGCCTCCGAAAATCTTCAAGGGAAGGACTGAGCTAAAACGAATGAATGGGTCTTCGGTTCTTCTTAAAACAGCGTTTCCTGAGACGACTCCTGCTGCCCTCCGGGATTTTTGATGCTGGCCCGCTTAATTCGATGCTTTATTACCGATAAAAGAATGGTGATTAATATACGTAATTTTACATAGCTATGGACATCATTATTTTTATCAGGTATTTCATCATAAACCATCTAATAATGGGCCATCTATACCATAGCAAACTGTAAAATAACCCGGTTCATATTGATCCAGAAACCATGGCTTAGTTTAGTATGTGATGAAATCACATATTTGAATAGTAGGAATCCTTAGCCATAGCTATCTTCCTCTTAGCTCCTTGAAGTGGTGAAATTTTTGAGCAATTCCCAGGGCACCTCCCCCTTGTCATTGATTGAGCGCCTGTGTCTTCTGAGCGACTTGGTTGTGAGTACTGGCGGTTCTCATGCCAACCATCCTAAATTGAAATAGATCCAACACTAAACCCAAATTGGGGATGGTTTATTTTTTGAGATACTACGGGTCAAAACTAATTGCTGCAAATGTGGCCTGGCAGAAATCGTTCAAGGGAGTGATCTATGTAGGAATATTCGCTGGAGTATCAGGCTCTCTTCCAAGCATGACATCAGCGACGGTTTGAGGGAGTTGGTCTTGGCCGCAAAGCCTATCACTTTGTTGTCAGATGGAGAACGCTAGGTCTGTATATACTCTTCCAGCTAAACCGAAGTTGTGGTACTGGTAGAAACCATTAGAGACCTATTTTTCTATATTTTTGTAGACTTGTATGGGGATATGATTGGGATATGAGCGGGATATCGTGATTGAATGGCCTGGGTTTGCTTTCGGAGTTTCGGTTTTCCCAGGCTCAGCCCGCGGCAATTTTGGTCACCAGATGCTTAAGGTTAACGGTCACTTCCTTCTGCTGGACAATTCACCATTTTGTTCGATAATTTTCCAAGTTAAATGGCCTTATGTGAGGGATTTTCCAAGGTAAATGGCCATATATACAGTAGGAGATTTTCCAAGTGAAATGGACATATATAGGAGATTTTCCAAGTTAAATAGCCATATATAGGGGATTTTCCAAGTTAAATGGCTATATATAGGGGATTTTCCATTGCCATGTTTGATTACTGGCCACTTCCCAAATTCCAGGTGAACGTTGTCTTCGATTCCCCACGAAACCCCGCAGGTTATGCGATTATGGGGTGAAATGCGGTGAAAAATGTGATTGTCATAATATATGTTGTTGTCATTCCGCTTCAAGCAGGCGCTTTGCCCTCTCCCTTTTGAAAAGCGCGCATTTTTACATGTGGGCCACATTTCGCTCATGCAAAAGCTACGTTTGAGCTGCATGGAAGTTGTTGAAATCGGCCTAGCGCCGTTCAACATGATGTTATTTCAGCGAAGCTCCGACTTGAAAATCCCATGCTGCCAACAGAACATCAGCAGAATGCCATAGACATTTTCAGCATTTTTCACACTATGTCAGCTACATATTTGAGTCCTCCAGATTCGTGTGCGCCCCGATCAATGTTGCAGATGTCCTGAGCATTTTATGGCGTCGTTGTGGGAAACAACACCTCTTCTTTCAATTATTTTCATCATTTTTCATCTATCTTCGCAAGGTCTTCCAAAATCTGACCAATTTGTTTTCTGCATTTGTAGTCTTCAACCGTTTCTAAGACCTTCGGTACTCTGGCCACGTCATCAATGATGAAATTCTCGTCCTAAAGGAAATCGACAAGTATGCAGCATCAGTGCCCAGTTTGCGGCAATCTTTCCGACTTCGAACTTTGAATCAGGAGCGACTTTGATGTTAACTAAATTTGAAACGTATGCTCTAGTCACACCTCAAAACCTTGACGGTTGCATGTGACGGTGACCTTGACGGCGAGTTTGACGGAAAGGCCGACGGTGAAGTTGACGGACCGTCAACCTCACCGTCGACCTCTCCGTCAAGAAACTTCAAATTCATACGTTTTAAATTTAGATAACTTGGATGTTTTTTGTTTAGTGCACGTTTGCCACACTTAAACACATGTTATCGCCCCAGTTTTGTATGAGAGAGCGGTGGCTTCATTTTCTTCGGTTTTCCGCTAGCGGAAGCCGTGGCGCAGCGCTTCAACACACAGCGATGGAGGATGGAAAGGACACATCCTGCAAGGTAGACCAAAGTACCACCCCCAGGAACATTGACGCGATAGATGGAAAGCATCCTGGATCATAGTCCGAGGCCTTGGCGCTGACAGCACTTGGCGGCCTTTGCCCTGCGATGAGGACGCTGTAAATTTCTTCGCGGGCTTGGAAGTGGTTCCTTTTTCCCGAGAAAATTGTAGTTGACGCCCATTCCTTTTGGCCTCCAAACCCACTTCATCCATAACGGCTGAGGATGCGGAATCAGCATTGGGCGGTAAGGGGCTCATGCCCCGAGCCAGGTGTTGTAATTAATTGAATAATTTTGATCCGTTATTGGCGACGGATCTGTATGTTGAGGCAGGTTTTCTTACGTGTGTTGGCTGCGCCATTTGGCAGTCGTGCGAGCGCGATAAGTCCATATATATCCCTGAGAATCCTTGTCTTGAAATAGGCCAAAAATAGTAATGGATTCAAAATTTGGATACATGTCCAATGTTCCCAAAATTTTTCTACATTGTCGGAATGGACCATGTTTGTCGGAAACGGGGGCCATGTTTGTCGGAAAAAGTGCTTTTGATGGAACGTTTTTTTTGAATAACTGCTGTCGAAAAAAATATAGTTGCAAAATCCGTAGATTGGTGGGGTGTTTGAGTCGGGACAAACCGTGTCGGAGCGTGACAAACCGTGACAAACCGTGACGAACCGTGACGTAGACCAAAAACTCTACTTAAATGCGAGACATTGTCGGAAAATAGCATGACGCACCGTGACGCGCCGCTACGGGCTATATTGGAGTATTTTTTCACGCAATGTAGTGGTGAACAATGTGAGTGGCTGATTGATGAAGAACCCCAAGGTCTGTTGAAAGTACCTTAGGATTTGTCGGAATAGCCCCAGGGTTTGTCGGAAAATGCCTTTTCTAGAAATGTCTTGGAATAGCGGTAGCCAATTTTCAGGTACGGAATGCCCCAGAGCTGACATCTAGAAATGTCATCAAATAGATCATATTTTGGATTCACAGGGTATATATATATACAGTTCCAATGTCCAATGCCTATGCCACGGCGGTGCCCACGGTTGATGTTTCGAAAAAAATCCTGTCCGCTTGCATCATATTGGGAGGACGAACGAGGCTATCTTTGGGCCGGGAACCCAAGTGAGACCCGATGGAACATGAGACATGTGGAACTCCAATAGAGATGAAAAATCTTATTATTAGGTTTAGACCGACACAACATTACAGATAGTATGGTTGGTTGCGGCAATTTTCAAGCATTTTTTTTTCCGCACTGCCTTTTAGAAAGTGAGCAAAATCAGACATATTTCTTGCTGACCGCTCATAAATGGATTGTTTTTGCGAAATCAGTTTTAATAAAATAATTTCTTGATATGCTGTGGATGGGGCTGGAGGCGGTGCTCATTCGGGTTACTCTTGTTTTGGATACAAAGGAAACAAAAATACATAGGACACCTCGTTCAAGGGTTTGGCCTTCGGCGGCAGAACAAACGTTCGATGTTCTTGGCCAATATTAGTTTTGAATGTTACATTTGCATGTTACAAAAACGGTATCCGTTATCCGTTATCCTAGATATCCTAGCCCCATAATTACGGGATTTCCACAGATTGTCCCATAGAAATATAACAATTAATATGTTCCGGAATTTATTTCCACAGATTGTCCCATAGAAAAGGAACTTGTCCTTTTTTCACAATGGTTTATGGTAGATATAACTATAGTATTCATGGGGATTATTTCAGGGTTTATAAACCAACAAACATCACTGGGGGGCCCCATCCAATATACACAGACTGACCCCCAGATCTGTTCCAAGGGGGGTCCGGTCCCCTGTCCGGCCACCTTGGCTACAGGCCTTGGGTCGTCTCTTGGCATTGGCCTTCGTCTATCGTTGTCCATGTGCCTTGGGATATTGCTGGGACATTGTACCAAACTGATGGTTCATATCCCATTTATATATTAATATCACATTAAACCTGAATATCTAACTTATGATGAGATTTTCATGGAATATTTTATAAAATGAATATGGACAATTTTATGGGAATATGATGGAAATTTATGGAATATTCCCATGATTGATGCGAATCTCCCAGTAATATTCGTAGGAATATGAATATTCGTAGGAATATGGTAATATCCCATTTGAGATATCACTTACCCTCATCCCTTGCCTTGGATGATTTGGTGTACCCGGTGTACCCCCATGACTTACGGAACCTTCATCTAGCCTCTGGTAAAAATTAACCATTTGTCATGGAAAATTACCATTTTATAGCTAGGTAAATAATCATGTTTATAGTTTATATTTATATGCCATTTATACCATAGCAAACTGTTAACTAACCAAAGGGTGAATATATCTACTGAATGATATATTTATGACAGCATGTAGAGTATCTAACATATATGTTTTTGGTGTTATACAAATCCAACATATCATTTCAAATTTCCTTTACTTGATATTCGATCTACGTGCATGTATCTGTGAATAACAGTTTTAAGTTCCAAAATCATGAAACAATTCTACACATGGTTCGTTTCATTTGCATATATAATTTTTTTATATGAATGATTCGTATTTTATTTAAGCAAAAACTCGTGCAGTCTCGTGTTTCGATGGACTGTGGGCAGGCAAATCTCAATATATCATGTTTGTATCTAAAGAAATACCCTGTTTCGTTTTGAGGAAGGCCTGAGGGGCCGTCGCAAAGCCGATGGATTGCCAGGCCCTCTACAGTTGTCCCTGCTGGTCTTCAAGTGCATCCTAGGAGTCGAGCGAATTGAGGGTCAGCCATGATCAGTGGTGAACCACCAACCCAGCCCCAAATCAGTCACTTGATGCCAAGATATGGGTTTGTAATGGCTATTTAAATGGGAATCATGCTCATGATCCAGTGGAAGTAGGGATCCTGATTTTCAGACAAACCCATATCAACTCAGGCAAGTTTAAGTGGTGGAGGATCCATTCTTGGACTTTTTCATACCTTTGCTGTTGTGATATGTTGTGCTCTCTGGCAAAGGACGGTATTTCACACGTCTCATTCGGCTGTTGGATCCAACCCCCCAAACTCCTCACTTGGTTGATGAGTCGCCATCGAACGGGGATTGAACCATCATGGGGTTCCGAAAACTGGCCTTTCTATGTGTGCGGAACTATGATCATCTACGAGCTACCCTCTGGTAAACTAACATAACTATGGAAAATCACCATGTTTAATGGGAAAATCCACTATAAATGGCAATTTTCAATAGCTATTTTGACATAACCAGAGGCTAGAGTATCAAACCAACAATTCTTTTCGGGCGCAACGCCATGTCTGTTGTGGACACTGCTCCACTGGGCAACAGTGATTCAATTGTTGCTCTAATGGCCCACCCGCTCAGCTTTGGTTTGTATGTCAACAGATTATTCCATCCATCGTGATTCACTCATATGGATGCTGACATGTGGCTGTTGATTCCTAGCCCCCAATATTAAATACCCCGGTCCGACCCTGGTTTGGTAATTAGGAAAAAAAGATTACTCACATGATTCACAGCTGGTTGACCCCAGTTGCCCTACCCTCTGGGAATTTAACCGTTTGCGAACTGGAAAATGGCCATAGAAATAGTTGATTTAGCATGATTTAGCCATTAGAGCTACGGTGATTTTCCATAGTTATGCTATTGAAAATTGCCCATTTATACTTAATTTACCTATTAAAAATTGTGATTTTCCATAGTTATGTTGGTTTGCCAGAAGGTAATTTTTCTCAAAAATCCCAGGAGTTCCGCTCCGGCCTGGAGATGTGCGACAGAATGGGAACCCAGTGGAGGGTTTTAGGTTTTGATGGCCATTCTTGGCTGGGAAATGAGCGATTTCACCATATTTTGGAGGTTTTTATGGCCGATTTCACCATATTTCACCATATTTTACCGCATGATTTTCCCAACCCCCAACTGCAACTGGGCTGTTGGGAGCACCGGAGCACCGGAGCACCGAAGCAGCACGATTTTTCCTGGACTTTGGCACCATGGAATACCGATATCTCGATCTCCATAAATATCACCATATCAATCCATATCATAAATATCATCAAGATCATAAACAAATTAGATAACATATCCTAGCATATACCAGCTTAAATATGCACATCTTTCATGGTTCATTCATGTTTTCACCTGTTTTCACCTGTTTTCATTCCCTCTTCTTTGGAGATGTTGAAACAGTGCGACTCAGGCTAGATCCAGACTTTTGGACCCATCGAGTTGGAACACCCAGACTTTCTCGCCACAGATGGGCAACGCCACTGCTTGGTACCAACCAGATTTCTGGTGATTTCTTGGATATTTTTTCGTTAGGAATCTACTGGAGATATCATGGAACTACCCTCTGGTTATGACTAACATAGCCATGGTACAGATGGCCCATAGAAATAGATGGTTTACCTATAAAAAATGGTGATTTTCATGGCCATGTTAAATAACCAGATGGTAATAGATATTGCGGTTAAACAGTGGAGATATAAAGAGGGGATATTCTTTGTGATTCATCACCAAGACTAGTTCCAATGCATGAATATATTCTATGACCATTTATCATGATATAGTGGGAATAGACTGGGATATCATGTTTATCACTAGTTTAATCAACATTATAAACCATAGTTAATCGCCCTAGTTAATCAACATGTTTAGTGAATATATTCTATATGAAACTATGTTGTTGGTTAAACAAACAACCTGGTGCCAATTTTATGAGAATATCATATGGAATATACTGGAGATATATGGACCATCACACGGATATCATTCATGGGAAATTAATGGGATATACCCTCCGGTTTGCTCAAACGTGGCGTGCTGGAAAACAAACCATCTAGTTTGATGATTTTCCAAGCTGAAAATATTCTTTTATACAGGATTTCCTATTTCCATGTTTGATTAGTGGAGGGTATGTGTTTCCTTTTTTTTCCCGTAGTCCACTGTGAGTTACAGCAGTCTTCTGAGTCCTATCTTATGCTTGACTTCATCGTCTTGAAGTGAGTTGGGGGGCACAAAAGTGACGGCTGCAAACCACAGACGTATACCCGGGTCCGTTGGGTCTCAATGTTTGTAGTTTACATCCCTAATTTTTATTTGGATGTAGCAACCCTCAAAAAAGATAGAACAGTAGAATTGTACTAAAATGGTGACCAATTTCTGTCCGTTGAGGTTCACTTCCATCCCATGTTCCTGGAAAATCTGCAGGTGAAACCCATCTTGCAACCTGGTGGAGCAGAGGAGTGGTCACACCGATGGGAGCAGTCCAGGGCAACGGTTCCTGTCAGCCCAGCGGTCCCCAATGGTCCCAGGGGTCGCAGGGTTGGCGGTCCAAAGTCCATGCTGAAACCAAAGCGCCGAGCCCAAGAATCGGAAACCATTCTTTCAATGACTCAATGACTCAATGACTCAAGAAAGAAACTTTGAACATCTTTGAAGTCCCAATAGCTGCAAAAAAAAACCCGTCCTGACTTTCCAGGAGAGACAGCGTCAACTGTCCTCATGGGGTGTGGAAGCCCAAAGGTGGAGATGGTTGACCAAGTTCATGGCCATAAAATCCTCATCAAGACAATCTTGCAAAGAACTGTGTTTCATTTTCCGACCAAACGAAAAAAAAGTCAGGAGTCCGATTCGGAATCCAGATGATTTCATGAATGTGATTTCATCACCAAACTTTGATTTCTATATGAATTCTATCAAATTTCTGTACAATTTCTATGGGATTTCTATAGGATTTCTATGGGATTTCGACCTTTTGGTGCCGTTGCCGTTCAACGGTCAAGGCATGGATCAACTGACTTTCACCTCGGCGGATGGCAGCAGAGAGCGTGACGCCAAGACCGCTAGTGTTGGCGCGTCGTATGGCTAGTCATTTTCATGGGAATATACAGAACACACATATATATATATATGTATATATATATAAATAAATATAGTGATATATATATACTGTATATATATACTTTATACACACTTATATGTATACATATTATATATATACATACTAACCAGCTAAAACCACTTGTTTGCAGTGAAATTTAAGGTTGGCCATGTATATTGGATGCCAGTGTTGTGCCAACTATGACTTGTATGATCTTGCATGGTCTATCTCATGCTTCTCGTTGCGGCCATCTTAATACTTGGTGGCGAACTACCCAGTGATTTACATGGGATAAGTAGGGTTAATCCACTTATAATTGGGCTTATAACCCACTTACTAAGTGGGATGAGCCACCAAGTATAGTTGATCATAGGATTTCCAAAGAACAAGAGGACACTGAACAAAAGTTTTACGACTCCGTTTGGTATCGCATATGTCCTACACATTCTTGGCGCATGTTTCAACCATGAGGAATTCCTTTAGCTGGTGGGGGTTGTGTGGGCCGTCAGGTTGAAGCCCGATGGAGCCACATTGCCTGTCACCGAGCAGAACAAAGAGGCTGGATGTGACTGGATGGCTGTGGATGGCCCGTTACAACGCCTTTATTTTGCTACGGCCAGAGTGGAAAAGAATCATACAAAAACTGGGGATATCGGAGAGTGATATAAGTATATATATAATATATATATATATATAAATGACAAACACTTGGGGTACTTGTACCAGCGGATGACCCCTCTACATTTAGCTATTACCCGCCGACAAGTGGGGTACAAGCTACTGGCCATCTAAAAAGTCTTGGCTACTTTCCTCTACTCATGATTTGAAGGTCTGTGTTTTCAGTCGCATTGCCCCGTTTATTTCTATGGATTCACTTGACTTCCAGACTGTTTTGGCAGACTTTTTGCACCGAGGAACTAAGGTTGGTGTGCTGAGAAAATGGTCAGACTGGATTTAACATTCGGGTTTATGTTTACCTCATGTTTGTTTCCTCCAACATGAGGTAAACCATGGTAACCCCCAATGATCAACGATCCTTCATTTTTTTAACAATCGACCCTACTGGTGATTTATGGTTTATACATGGGGTTCCGCCAGGAATATGCCCAACTCTTGTGCGAAGATTTCCTCATTGGACCCATTCGTCCAGAGATTGGATGCTACAAACTGAGCTGGGCCTGGGAGGGGAGATTTGATGCGGGGAACAGATTTAAGGAAAACCACCATGGCTCTGTCTGAAAATGCTTAGTATACCACCGGAAATCATTTTTTTCTTAAATAGGGAACATGATGATTAACCACTGGATTTGGGGTACCTTGTTTTCAGACAACAATCATAGCTGTGATGGTAAAAACGATGGTTTCAACTGTAGATTTTCCTGAAATCAATCTAGCGATAACTACATCATAATGGCTGTCTACTTTGGTGTATTTACTTGGGCAGTTCTCGGACTGCCAAGTCGCCGACAAGGTGCGAGTCTACCCTCCAACTTCCCAAAAAAATGACCAAGAATTGGCCCAGGATTCCAGAGAGCTTCAATTTTCACCTTCAAAATCTCATAGAATTGGATGATGGGAAAATTTACAGGAAAGACCTATATTTGATGGTAAAAGCCATGGTTTCCTGTAGATTTTCCCTTAAACCAATCCATTGAAAATCTCTGAACAGAAACAGATGTCTCTGTGATTTCCCTGTGTTCCAGGTGTTCCCATTCCGAATCTCAGGCCTCATCATGGGCTTCCACGAGTTGGTCCCAGAGGCGAGGTGATCTAAAAATGGGGCCATGGCAACCACGATCAATTGGGGGCCCTGGGCCCCCTATGACTATGCAGAGTGGTGCCCCATAGTTAGCTAAGTTGGTGCAAATAAGTGCAATAACTATGGTTTATAGGTGATATACCTGTAGTTAATGTGGATTATAACCTATTTATAGCTGGGGGGCACCACCTTGTGGCTATACATCAACTTATTATCTTATGAGGCAGTACAAGTTCAGGCCCCCCAGTGATCTGAATGGTGGTTTATGAGCCGCACAAATAAATACTAGTTCGTTAATTATCGTTATACTCGCCATCAACATCATCAACATCATCAACATCCATAACCCCAATTGTCAATCAAGCTATGATCTATGCGCGTCAACTTCGCTATCTAAGGGGGCCTTAAAAACCTGGTTTTTTGGTGGCTTGTCCCATCGTGGGATGACCCTAAAAGACTGAGTGGGGTCAAGTTCTACAGGGTGGTGCCCCAGGTCGTGAACGCTAAGTTGGTGCAAATAAGTGCGATTTTATGATGGTTTATAGATGTTTATAGGTGATATTAATCATGATATATCTATAGTTTTCATGGGGATTATAACCTATTTAGAAAACTGGGGGGGGCACCACCTTTTTTTTGGGACAGCCTCTAGTGACTCCAGTGACTCACTCAGATTCGGCCTATGAATAGCGTTATTCACCCCTTGCTGAGATGAATTCATCGCATGGACTGATATCAGGCAGGCGGAGGTTTTTTCTCGGGAAGACTACCCTCTGGTTATGTCAAAATAGCTATTGAACATGGCCATTTATAGTGAGTTTTCCCATTAAAAATGGTGATTTTCCATAGTTTTTTGTATGTTTACCAGAGGGTAATCGGGAACAAGACAAAATGGACTCTATTTTTTAAGAGACATTCAACCATCCTCAAGTCGTTTGTGGCTACCAAGAAAAAAGATCTACGACATACAAACACAACAACCTGGTTGATGAAGAGAAATGAACAGAACAACATTTTGCGATGAATCATAGTATTGCTGGAGATGAGGTTACCGGGTTAGCCCTGGGTTGATGGTGAAATCCCTTGATATGCTAAAGATTGGAGATTCTCCCTTCACGTAAACATCTCCCAGGTGCAGTACATGACAAAAAAAGATCTGCAGAGCAATCAAGATGCACAAACCTATCCCCAAATCAGCAAAAAACAGCGCACATCATCATTAACAATCATCAACCATCATTAAAAATCATCAAACATCATTCACAATCCAAATCATGAACAAATCACCCAAATCATGAAAAAATCATCAACCCTCAGCAGTTGCACCATTTCAAAAACCCCCGGTCCCATCTTGGAGTTGTCCCTCAACGCAGGATTTGCTTTCCGCCAGCAACCTCGATGTGGGGTGACCTGGTGACCTGGGTCCGCCAAGATGAAGAATTTCTTTGGAGTGAACTTTTATACCATCAATGGAGATGTACCCTCTGGTAAACGTTTACATTACTATGGACAATCACCATGCTATCAATGGGTAAATCCACTCTAAATCTTCATTTTCAATGGAAAATTACCAGAGGGTAAGTGAATAGAGTCAAGTGAACTGAAGCATTATATAGAACACCACGATATAGAAAACCATGATATTTATACCATCTAATGGAAAACCTTGATATATCAATAGTCAAGTGTTCACTTCACTGAACCCGTGGAATCCATCTACTGGAGATGTAAAAATGGAATGTTAATCATATGACGTGGAGTGGTCATTGTTTGCTAAACCCATTTAGTAATATTTAGTAGAGATTTCAAAATATGCTAGAACATGCTAGAACCCAATTGATGTGATTTTTGAGGCAACCAGAAGAGGGATGAATTTCATTTTGTTTCTGTTTTACCAATTTTTTCACAGGGTGTAATGGAATGTTGGGTTTTTGGTCGAATCATGCTGGTCCCGAACTTGAAAATCTAGCCTCTGGTTATGACTAACATAGTTCCATGGAGGCCATGGCCCATAGAAATAGATGGTTTACCTATTAAAAAATGGTGGATCTTTCCATGGCTATGTTAGTCATAACCAGATGGTATCCAAATTTGGCACTTCAGCTGAATCAGTGTTCACCATCAGAGAAACTCGACCAAGCATGACCATCTAGTAGAGCGAAACTTCGGCTGTGCAAACCGTAAAATGTGTCTACAAAATGGTTTTTTGCAGCCGAAAACCCCCTTAATTCACATGTTAAAAAACAAATCCTCGAATTTCATGTTGGCATCACCATGGAAGTTCATCCAGTGTCCCATCGGTTGGTTGGACATTTTTCAGTGGTAGTACTACCGTAAGTATAGAAAAACGCACATCTAAACTGACTTCATAATCATCATCCATTCATAATCCAAATCACTGACTGACTATCCGAAAAAAAATAGTGACTTACAAAATTCTTACTATAGTTATGCAGTTATATCCAATATGATATATCCAACCATGCTTAACCCAGCCCAGACTACAGGCTGAACAGCTGCGGATGCTGATCTGTCGGAGTCCCAGCGGATCCACGGTGAGACAATTTCGTCCACGGCGTGGCGTTTCGCAACGGAAATTCATGCTGGTTAAATATCGCTAATTATGGATCAATACCTATTAATACCATTTTTAGTGGGATGAACATCCATTTACCAGCTATTTTGATGTTCACCAGGGGTACAAGGTTTTGACACACTGCCATATGGTGGTTAAAGAGCTGAAAAATGGTGGTGAAATATGATTTAAATGTTATGCAAATGATTTACATGATGAAACATATCTCGTTTTTTCATGATTGAATACGATTCAACATAACTACAAGTTACTGTCACTACTGAATCCTAAACCCTGAAGCCTAGCAGTTGAGTTGTAGTAGTTTTAATGACCCCAAATGGATTGAAATACCGGAAATATCATCAACAAACACATTGGCTGGTTCAGTTCAGGCATGATCAGCCTGGTCGCTAGTGAACCATCCATTAGACATTATTCAGCCAAATATGGTTGAACCCCTCTACCATTGTAAGTCTGTTGGGCCTTGTTTTGGGGACGCACTACAGAAACCCTGGATGATGTTTCGGATCTTTGGGCATGGAATTCTATGGAATTCTTAAAGCAGGGTAAGAATGGATAAGAAGGTAAAGTTGAAGTCCCCTCAAACTTGGGCTTCTCTTTGTTTCCCCAGTGATGTAGTCGTGTGGAGGGATGACTTTGACCGCAGTGGACTGAAGCCTTGTTTGATTCCCATCTAGCGTGTCGAAGAACAAGAAGTCTCGCAGAAGTGAATTGTTTTGGTTTTAAACATGGTGAAGTCTTCAGTTACTGGTGAGCTTCTCATTGTTTCATGCTTCTATGTAGTTCAGGTAGTTTGTTTTGATATGTTTTGATCACAACGAACCAATTATACAATATATTAATATACACACATATTTCCCATATTTTTCTCATTAAATATTAATCTTTTTCCCAGATCGATCTCCCCATTTTCCCGATCTCCGTGGGGGATTTCTGTGGATCATCGAAATTCGGAAATCACGTACGAACTGGTCGGCACGACCAGGTGGCAGCAACGAGTTAGACGTGGACGAATGGGAACAGTACGCCGTCACGGAGGGCCCACCACAGGTGCGATCAAAAAACGATGGTCTGTGTGGGGTGAACATTCGCTGGTTTTTTTTTGAGGTGAGTGGAAAAAAACATGGGGAGATATATATGTGGTTGGTGGTTTCAAGCATGATTTTTATTTTCCATTTTCAAGATGGTTAAAACCACCAACCAGATATAATTTAATGGGCGCGGTTTTTTGGCTACAATGGATGTTTGATGGTTGGGATTTAGCCAAAGAACTAGGATTAGATGTGATTAGATGGGGGATGTATCAACCATCATGGAAAATCCAGTCTAAACAATGGAAAAAGATTGGATTAGATCGGATTAGATGGAACCTAAGCTAGGATTTACTCAAATAACTAGGATATGTAAGGATATAACGGGAGTATCATGGGATATACATATAGATATATTAGCATCTCCGTTCGGTACGGTTGGGCGTTCAGAACGCGCGTTTTAACAACTCGCGTTCCAGAATGCGCGTTCTGAGTGAATCCTTTTTTCCAATGATATAAAATTAATAATTTTCCGGGGTTTGAACAGAGAAACCTTTTTCCCCCCCAAAAAAAGGATGTCGAGCTCTTGTGGGCTCAAAATGGTGATATTAGAGTGGGGCGTAGGGATATGTTTCGATTGATAATAAAGTGGATAAGTGGATCAGAGTTACTGGGGAGGGGATATATGATAATTAATTATATTATAATGATTTTTCCAGGGGTTGATGTTGCTTTGTGTTGCTGAGAAGAACTGTTCGGACAAAAAGCCTTGGGTTGGGCAGGCCTAAGACGGAATCCTTTTTTTTAGGGGCTTTAAAAAGCGCTGGGCAGGCCAAAGATGGATCCTGTTTTTGCCAGATTTAAATAGAATTGCGCAGGCCATGTGATAGAGTGGATCCTTTTTGCAGGGAGCAAAAAAAGGATTCGGAGGCTTCTGGGATCCATAAAACCACTAAAAACACCTCTGCGTTCGGAACACGCGTTCCGGAACGTACGTTTTGCGTTTTGCGTTTTGGTCGTACCAAGTATTATGTTATATATCCAACAAGATACGTGCCACGGTCAAGACTTCATGAGTTACACAGTGCTTGTGGATGGGAATAGTCAATCCACATATTATGTTTGGATTCCCATTGTGGGATGGATGACCATAAACCAGGTACCATGTTTTGACCATAGCACATGTTAGGATTTGTCCAAATAAAACTGGGACGGGATTTACCGGCAATCACTTGTGATATACATAACTAGGGAAACCGAGTGGTTGGGGAGGAATTTAACCATCAAGACTGGGGTTATTAATCATCAAACACGCGGAACAGGTGAATTGGGTAGTTTAAGACAACTTAGGATCTCTTGCTACCCAATTCAATAGCTACTAAGTTTGTTCCCAACTTAGGATCACTTGTTGTTGGGAATAGGACTATTTTCAAACCAGCGTTAAACACTTTTTTTGTTTTTTGGCCATGATTTCAGGGGAGTAAATTTTGGTCAGGTTTTCAGGAGACCAATCCTACTGTTTGGGCAGTTTTTTTTCTTAACAATGACATAAACCAGGGTTTTAAACCCCAACAGATAATCGTTACAAGTTTTTTTTTCCCCGTGAAGAGTTTTCCTTACCAGAATCATAGGATCCGACCTTTTCCGCAGTTCCACGAAACATTTTTGTGGGTTACAACGGTTACATAACCATAGTTAAGTTGGGTTATATCCCAACTTATGGAGGTTATTGAGTTATGTTGTCACGCCAGCTATCAATCATCAACTATATATATATGTATAATCATATATATATATATCCATTAGGATCATCTTATACCCAGCGTATGGAGGTTCGAATCCCATAGTAGCCATGTCATGATCAGCGGCACCTGTGCTGAGGTCATCGGCTGGTTCTTCGACTGGTTGCGAAAGCAGTTTGTCTCCCCGGACTTGGAGAGTTCATCGACGAGTTGTCCAAGAATTGGGGGAATTCACACCTCACACCACCTCAATATGTAATGTAAGGTAAGGAAAGGTAATGTTATGTAAGGCAATGTAATGCACTGTGATGCATGTATCTGTATATATATATTATATATACTTATTTGTGAAGATGATGAAGCGTTGGATTTAAGATAAACATATTCGGCTTTGTCATTTTGGGATGAACCAAAAAATAGCTGCTACAGTGGTTTCGGGAATGAAACCATCGAGGGAAAATGGTGGTTAGCTGTGGAAGCCAGTGGATGCATCAAAGTATCGACCATTTAGTACATCAAGTTGTGTACCCATGAACTGAACCAATTGGTAGATCGTGGCTTTCCAGCTCCCCGTTGATGTACACAGATCCATCTTGATGGTCATTCCGAGTTCCGAAAATACACGGAGCTTATCATCAGCTTCACATCGACTACAATACAGTTCCCTTCTACAGTGAGTGTTTTCACATGTTATCACATCAGTATATGTCTATAAACCAATCAGTATCCTCTTATTCTTACACGTATTCTACATTCCTTAGCATCATCGTCATACATTCCATACATGTTCCATATTATGATATACCTGTACCCTCGAATCAGCACAATGTCTGCTTTTTAAACCAATTTTCGAAAACATGGGAGTATTTGGGATATAGTAGGTAAAAAGCCGTAAATCCAGTCCAGAAGCCACAAATACGTTCAAATCGTTTGCACTTAAAACATCACAATCAGTGCTTAATTCCTGTCAAACGAGGCACCATCAGCAGAATTTTAACAGGTGTCCATTGAAAATTCAGATTAGATACACACAGTAGATAGATCACTCTATATCCAATATGTTTACACTAAATGCAGGTTAAAATGAAAATAACACAACAACCACCCCATAATCGATGGTAAAAAACCCACGGCTTCACCTGCAGATTTTCCCTAACAAACCAATCCATTGATTCAAATCCATCATGGATGGTTTAAACCCAGTGGATTCTGAAAATAAATTGATTCATGGCGAAATCCCATTGACAAAAAAATTGAGAATTGTGCATGCAAGCCACAGATTTCCATTGCTAAAAATATGGCAACATCCATTGGATTGATGATTTTTTTCCATTTCCCCCTGGTATCATGAAATTTTGCCCCAGTTCGTTAGCTAAGTTGGTGCAAATAAGTCCCATAAAACCTATGGTTTATGGCAGATATAACGAACTAGTTTTCATGGGGTTTATCAACCCACGTTCACATCACTGGGGGGCACCATCCTGTGGTATCATCGTTTTGCCCAAGGTCCGCCGTGGCGCGGTCCAAGATGTTAGCTTTCGTGACCGGCTCCAGCGTTGCGATCCCAGTGGGTCCCAGTGTTCGGCGACTTGTCGCCGAAAACATGCCCAGATGGCCCTGAAATACGGGCAGAATAAGGATTCAAATCTGGAGGTAAAAAGTTTATATGGAGGTTGTATGAACTTATGGACATAAAGTGCATTTATCATCATTTATCTAGATTTAGATCTATGGATAACTCTACATCATTGGAGCAGTGGCTGCAAACTGTTGGTTAACTATTTTTTGGGAGTTATTCTACCTTTCTATATGTTGGGGATTGTCCTGTTATAAATTCCAGAATTCCTGTATGAACCAGCCAGCATATGTATATTATATGTGTATATATATATATGTATATGTATATATAATGGAATGACAAACGGTTCTGAACACTGCTCATTTGGATATTTCAAGTGTACATATATATTTATAGATCTATTGGATCTTCAACCGGGATTGTAGAAATCTATAATGAGAAACCATTTTGGGAATAATCTTGGGATAATTTTATGGGATAATGAACCATACAGTACTCAATGAGAAACCATCCCCAATTTACACATGTTATTATGCGGGGAATGTCGTAAACCATATACTCCACAATGTGGGTTTATAGCACCGGGCTTTCCACATTGGGAAATTCGTACAGATTCATATCACAATTGATGGGAAAATCAGTGGATTCTCAAACAAGTTGGATGAATTTTGTGAAACATGGTTTCTGGTAAACATACAAAAAACTATGGAACATCACCATTTTTCATGGGAAAAAATACTATTTCTATGACCATTTTCAATAGCTATGTTAGTTTACCAGGGGGTAGCAGACATATCACCCAAACTTGTCTTGGATCACAAGATGTGGTGTTCCTCCAGTCGCCAAATGGCGACTGGGCCAGTGATGCACCTGGATGGAGAGTTTAGCAGCTATAGCACTCAGCTATTAATCCTTTGCCATTAGGGATGTACACCCCATGACCATCACATGGAGCCCCAAGAATGACCATCTTCAATAGGAACTAATAGGGTTCCATGATCAAACCCAAACCCGATCCAGATGGGGTTCCATGTTAAAATTAGCGATGTTAAAATTACTAACCAACCAGCTCAGCTCAAAAAAACAGTGTGTCTAAGATAGGCCATGAACCATCCGATTACCTGCCGAGGTTCTGCCCTGTGGATGGCAGGGCTTGCGAGATCCCCAAGGAGCTGGTGAATATCACAAGCCATTTGGGCATAGTCACCACCTATTTCTGAGATCATGAAGATATAACAGGGATGTATCAACCATAGTTTTTTTTTTTTTTAAACGGATTTACCCTCTGGTAAACATACAAAAAACTATGGAACATCACCATGTTCAATGGGAAAATCCACTATTTCGACTGGGCCATTTTCCAGTTCGCTATGTAACAAATTTCCAGATATTAGCTATCATAAATCAGCTATAAATCCCATTAAACCCACATTTTCCTATGGTTTCCTATGGTTTCCTATTTAATGGGATGTACCCTCCAGTGTGGTCAACCAAGACTACCCTGGGACATTTCCCGAACTCGCCATGGAGCTGGACAAAACGCTGAAAAAAACATCGAACTGCTGGGGGATTTTCCCGTGAAGCTGACCGGTACCTGGAACTGACCATCAATTTATGATGAACAGAATGATCAATGGCTATTTCAGGAACCTAAATTGGAGGTACCTACCATATATATGGCCTATATAAGGCCTATGTAAGGGGATATCCCCACAAAATATGGACTTATATGGTACAGTACCTCCATTTTAGGATCCTGAAATTCCCATTGAAATGATGGTTGATACCCTCTGGTAATGACTGTTACATAGCGAACTGGAAAATGGCCCAGTCGAAATAGTTGATTTACTCCTCAAAAATTGTGATTTTCCATAGCTATGTTAGTTTACCAGAGGGTACATCCCATGGCTATTTTACATACAATATACCTGGTTGGTGGTTTGGAACATTCTTTATTTTTCCATTCAGTTGGGACTATTCATCCCAACTGACGAACTCCATCATTTTTCAGAGGGGTAGGTATACCATCAACCAGATATCCTCTGGTAAACATACAAATTACTTTACTTCGTGTGATCCCCACCATGACATTTATACATTTTCTTACTGGCAAATCTTCTGGCATTCTATCTGACATCTTCTGACATTCTATTTGGCATTCTATCTGGCATATCTTCTGGCATATGATCTGGCATATCTTCTGGCATATCTTCTGGCATTCTATCTGGCATATCTTCT
>Ga0126342_10001523_pt1 | contig 32909 bp, 18 predicted proteins | sample Cyp1metagenome_FD_92528 | JGI IMG/M metagenome (GOLD analysis project Ga0126342, IMG submission 92528) | Coral microbial communities from Lord Howe Island, Old Settlement Bay, Australia - Cyphastrea 1 metagenome | ecosystem: Host-associated > Invertebrates > Cnidaria > Coral ...
ATTAGTAGATTAGTAGATTAGATAGATAGATAAGATCAGATAAGATTAGATTAGATTAGAATAGATTAGATAGATAGATAGATAGATTAGATAGATAGATAGATAGATAGATCGATCGATTCGATTCGATTCGATTAGATTAGATTAGATAAATAGATAGATTAGATAGATAGATAGATAGATAGAAAGATAGGTAGGTAGGTAGGTAGATAGTTAGATAGGTAGGTAGATTAGATAGATAGATAGATAGATAGATAGATTAGATAGATTAGATAGATAGATTAGATAGATAGATTAGATAGATAGATAGATTAGATAGATAGATAGACTAGATTAGATAGATAGATAGATAAATAGATAGATAGATAGATTAGATTAGATTAGATTAGATAGATAGATTAGATAGATTAGATAGATTAGATAGATTAGATAGATTAGATAGATTAGATAGATAGATAGATAGATAGATAGAACTTATTTTACACACACCGAAAAGGCCTTTCTGATTCGGTCAATTTTGCGAAATTCTCCCAATGAATGTGCATCCCACGATTTGTAAGTGGTTTATATCCCATGTAATGTGGGTAAAACAATGTCATGTTTACCATCCCCCAGATCATCATTTTTATAGGTGGTCTAAACCATTCCCAAATGGGTGGTTTATGACATTGTTTTACCTACATTAATCTGTGTCACTACCCTCCGGTAAACTAACATAACTATGGAAAATCACCATTTTTTATGGGTGGACATTTTACCCACATGATATAAATGGGGGCCCGCACCCCCAAGAGGGACACTCTTGGGTCGCAAATCGCCGCAGTGAGGCGTGCCGGAAGACGACCTGCCGAAATCGCCCGCATCGCCAGCATCAGCAGGAACCACGGATGGAGATCAGCGGGTGATGGAAGACGGCTGGACCCCTTGGGGCTCATCTTTTGGGATGCCCACTGATCCAACAGTTTCCATGTGTTACCATCATTCCAAGTATCGTCATTATTGTTGTCAGAGGATTTACCTGTTTTGAAAATTTCTCAGATTTTCTCTCATCATCCAGCAGTTTCCGGGTGTTCTAGGTTGATAAACCCTGGTTCATGAAAATCAAGGGGGCAATGTGAGTAAAACAATAAGCCACCCATGACTGGAAATGGTTAATACCACCAAACAAAAAAGATGATTTGGGAGAGGGTTTACCATTGTTTTACCCACATAAAACCCTCAAATTGTGATCTGATCTCATGGGACCTCCCGAGCTTCACAACAGCTGAATCTCAGTTTTCTAAGGTTGCAGCTCTTATGTAGAGAATTTTCACTCATGTAACAGGCTAATAGGATCCACCCAAAAAAAAATTGAAATGGCAATTGAAAGCATGAATTGAAAAATGGCTGGTTTATGACATTGCCTCACCAAATAGTGAAACAACCATGGCTATAGCAGATTTCTGGTGAGTTGGGTATTTGCTGAGTGATTTTGCCCATCGGTGTGGTGAATGCCACCATTTTTTCAGCAACTCATCACATCCCAGGACTTTGGTTTGTCATATGTTCATATCTGGTTGGTGGTGACTGGAACCATGGAATTTTATGACTTTCCATTCAGTTGGGAAGAATAATCCCAACTGACGAACTGATATTTTTCAGAGGGGTGGCTCAACCACCAACCAGTATAGTTTTTCTCATTTTATGTTATCAAGATTTATCAACATCATCCCATAGAACTAGAAATAAGCACAAAAAACATAAGACATGAACCAGCCGAAAAGTCCAGTGGTTAGGAGGGAGTTAAATGGAGAGCCACGGAGTTGCTAAGAGTGTCCCAACCACAAGATACTTGTGCATTGCGGCATACCACTTAATGGGTCCCCCAGATAGATGAATGGAATATCATGGGATAGCCAGATAGTCCCAGTTTTATATGGTTGTTGTTTTGCTTCCAAGCCTTCCATTCGTCGCATCCACCAGTTCCAAGTCACAGGACATGCCACCCCCACGTCACGTGTGTCGGTGAGCAGAGCGTCGCTATTTTTCAGTCTGGGCCCAATGGCCAGGGCCATCGAAAATATGGGGAAATGATGTTCTGAATGATGGGATTCTTGTTGAGCCAGATATGATACTGGAATTACTGGAAGAATCATTGAATATGAATATATTGCTTGGATATGATGATGGAATTCATGTGATGATCCATGCTAATCCATGTAATAATGGGATTGTGAATATGATTATGTGTGTGCTGCCGTGGGCTATTTTCTTTATATATATACATATATATATATATGTATATATACATATATATACATATATATATACATATATATATATATATACATATATATATATATATATATATATACATATATATATACATATATATACATATATATATATATATGTACATATGTGATTATATGTATACATATATATTATTAATTTATATATATATATATGTGATTATATACATATATGATTATATACATATATGATTATATACATATATGTATATATACAGGATTGAATGGGAAGTTAACATAAGTCAGCACATTTAACGATAAGAAGTGGAGCGGATGCAGGGACCCCTTTTTTCATGATCCATGTCATCATGTCATGGCCATCTCTTAAACTCTATCTCTGCAAAAAATCGGGTACCCTCTGGTAAACCTACAAAAAGCTATGGAAAACCACCATTTTAAATGGGAAAACTCACTATAAATGGTGATTATGAATAGCTATGTTAGTTTACCAGAGGGTATAGCTATTGGTCCCAGAATTTGATATGATAGTGGTAAATGTAGCTAAATGTCCATAGTAAAAACTGTGTCTATTCCCAAAAATCGGGGCTACTTCTTACCATTTGTTCCAGGTTATGATGATGATGAAGCAGGCGAGATGGCCATACACTACCTTTGTCGTGGAGAACGCTTCACAAGTGAAGGTGCCGCAAATTGGGGTCGCGGTCGCAGTGATGTTTGTGTGCAACAGGAATGCTCCACTGGTTTTTAGGTAAATGATAACAACTTTTGGGTGGCAAATAGTCTTAAATGACCTCTTTATCTCATCATTTTACCTCTTTATACCTGGGGAAATTGGAGCAACCCTGTTGAAAGGATGATAATTGTGTTGAAACAGTTAACACCGTTGGACAGCCCAGAAACCCAAACAAAATACATCCGACAGATGCTGCCGCACTGCGGCTGTGTCGAGCCATCCTTGAGGGGGATCATCTGTCAAAATTCTCACCTAAAAATGGATGGTTTTACCAGATTTTACCAGACTTACCACCCATCTGGGTAAATTATAACGACCTCACTGTGACCTCACTGCAATCATGGTTAATAAGGGAAATCATCCCCAAATGGCCTTAATTCAGGTTAGTGAAATATTATAGTTTACCCAGACCCATGACATATCTGGTTGGTGGTTTGGAACATGAATTTTATGACATTCCATATGTTGGGAAGAATAATCCCAACTGCCTTTCATATTTTTCAGAGGGGTGGCTCAATCACCAACCAGCATAAGATGACCAAATGTTGATGGATGATTTTCGAAGTTGATGATTTGCTCTATGATTTACCATCTGTGGATATGTCTGGATTCATAGAGAAAACTCATCCATGTTATCCAAAAAGAAACTTTTTACATATCCATAAGTTGATGATTCAACATCAGCCATCTCTGGATATGTCTGGGTCAGGCGCCCCATGTTTGACACATCGAACGTCCCAGGCGGTACCACGGGCCCATCTGCTGCGGCCCAGCGATGTTTGAGCTGGGGCGGACAGAAGCGAACGCTGCCGGAGACTGGGCGGTGGGGCGATGGGTTGCGGCCATGGGCCATTGTGGATATGGCATTGATAGACATATATAGTAACCATACGAATTAATATAGTAGCATTTTTCATATTAACATATAGTAATATATAGTAACATATCGTAATCATCATTTAGTACTATATAATGTCAACCCTGGATTAATAAACCATGGTAAAATGTACATCCCAATAATTCATTGGAAAGTCAATCCGGGGTTGACATTATGGATCAAAATTAAGGACCTGGAGAACCACATATGGAGGTTTCCTGAAGGGGTAGCCCTGAATCATCCATTTTTTGTTTGGGATTTTCCATGAAATAAACCATCCAGCTATTGGGGTAACCCCATTTTACATTTTTAGGAACCCCCCATATTTTCTCATATGTTAGTCGATGTTTAGTATTCACCATCCACCGTAAAATTAGTGCACCCAATTTTGACCACCAATTAAATTGGTCGGTTTTCCAGCAATGAATGGCGATGTTCAGGAAAATGATTTAGACAATTAGTACATGTTGCGATAAAGCCGTAATAAGCCGTTTGCCTGAAAGTCTGAAAGCAGAACAACTTGGTTTTTAACTGACAAATCTAGTGGCTTAAACAGAACATGTGATAGATATGATGGTTTCAAGTTTCAAGCATCAGAAATAGGGATTGACGCCTTCTTGAGGTTTCTTTGAGTTGGGAACCCGTTGGGAACCCCAAACCATGACGCACAATATTCTGAGTAAATTATAACGAGCTCACGTCGCAACCGAAGCCTGAAATCATGGTTAATAAGGGAAAGCATCGCCAAATCGACTTGATTCAGGTTAGTTAGTGATTTTTTAAAATAGTTTACCCAGAATATTGGTGGTGTTGTTTGTAAAAAATGAATCGAGAAAGAACCACAGCCACCGAATATTGCAATTGCATATAGGATGGTATGGAGTACAAAGCACGTATAGGAAGCCCAGTTCAACTTGTTGATGGTGTAGGTTCTGGATGGGCTTGGGCAATTGTCATTGGTTGTCAGTTTGGCGGTGTACGCACTCGTTTTATTTGTCCATCCCTGTGTTGGCCCAGCAAATTCAATTCCAATGGTGTCTTGATTCTATCTATTTAGCCTCTGGTAATTTAACATAGCTATTGAACATGGCCATTTATAGTGGATTTAATCATTTACCCATTAAAAATGATGATTTTCCATCGATTTTTGTATGTTTACCAAAGGGTATATCTCCCCAATCTTTAATGATTAACCCGTGCCCCCCTGTTGGTTGAGCCTCCTGCCGTCATGGCAAGCTACGCTGGGAACATAGCTGGGTTAGTAGCTCCAGCATGGAGATGACACAGGGTGCCTGAAATTATCCCAACAAAACATCAACACCATGGTTAAAACATGTTAAAACATATTAAAACATGTTGAAACCATAGAAAAGTCAGTTTTTTGGCACCATTCCAGTTTCACCACTTTCACATACTTTCAACAAACAGCAGATTGAGACCCCCTAACTTTTAGGAACTCACAGATGAGCGCCGTGCACGACTTCTACGTGAGCTGGTGAACAGTGGACGACTACCTTTGGGGCAGTTCCTGCGACCTAAATTGGGGGGTTTCTCTAAAATGGGGGATCCCAAAAAACCATAGGTTTCAATACCAAGACATCAAAAACCACTGGTTTGGATTGGGGCTGATGATCATCAAGGGATTATTTTTGTATGATTTGGATTGGGAAACCCCTATCAACAATGATTTGTCAAAAACCATTCAGCTAATGACACTGGATGATTTGAGGGTACCCCCCCTTTCAGGAAAGCCCCAAATAGTCGAGACCTGAATTTGCGGGTGAAGTTCAGAAAGTTCAGTTATTACATAATTTATATACTTATTTATAAATTATATATATATATCATTGAATCATTGTTTATCCAGATTTGATGTTCCTTTGCGGCAAATCTGCCAAACCTGAGAGCATTCATGCACTTGGGTCACTAGTTGTTCAAGTGGGAATAGATTTTGGCAAAGCCAATGCCATAGTCACCATCCGGGCTGGCTTATGGGATGGTTTATGGCCAGGGTCTGCCCCATTACCCTCTGGTAAACCTACAAAAAGCTATGGAAAATCACCATTTTCAGTGGGTAAATCCACTATAAATGACCATTTTCAATAGCTATGTTAAATTACCAGAGGGTATATTTTTTAATCAGCTGAATGATGTTTTTGGATGGAAGCTAAGATACCCAAGATTAGCTATGGTCTTTCTTCATCGGGGTTGCCGGCCACAAAATTCTGTCTGATTCTTGGGGATGTCGTAGGCTTACACCTCTCATAGTTCTGCAGATGCTCTTAGTCATGTTTCCAACAAGTGCCATCCAAACAACTCCGATACATTATTTACCTACACGAATTAGTTTTATTGGTATTATATTATGATATCTTATTAGCATATAAAGGTTTCCTAAATTGTGGGTACCCCAAATGGATGGTTTATAAGGGAAAATCTATTTATAAATGGATGAGAACTGGGGGTAGCCCCATTTCAGGAAACCTCCATATGATGTATCATATATTTGGATGGATATCATGACCTCATGTCCCACAAAAAACCGGTCACTGGGATGGGAATTGGATGGGAATTGGATTCGAGGAAACATCCCCCCCTTGGACGTATGATAAAGTTATTTCAGGTTGGTGAATTACCCTCTGGTAAACTAACATTTTGCTATTGAAAATCACAATTTTTAATGGGAAAATCCACTATAAATGGCCATGTTCAATAGCTATGTTTGTTTACCAGAGGGTATTACTCAAATTATGATCATTCAGCCAAAAATATCCGAATCCAAATCCATCCCCTGTGCTTCTATATTATGTGTTTAGTACCCCCTGCTACTGAAACATTTTTGGGGAAATCTCCTAACTTTAAGTTTAAATGGACATGGTTAGGAAAGTCATCGATAAATTTTCTGGATTTTCCAGCCACGTTTGATTTAAATCATCCTTGGGGAATCGGGGCTGACTTTGCTGATTTCATGGATTTCCTGGAAAAAAATCCACGGGGAGTCTAATATGATCTACTGTATATAATTGATCTAAGTATAGAGACCTATCTGGCTTTGACATTTTTTGGTTCCTGGATCGCACATCCAGAATGCAGGGTGCCCTGGATCGCACAATCGACATGTCAGACATTCGCAGGTTGTACGCTGTGAATGCCTTCGCACAAACACCTTTGCATTGTGCTGCGAGTTCCGGATCCAGTGCAGTTGTGCAGGACGGAAATTGACGCTTCCACGGATCCGAATGGATCGAGAACATTCGATGGAGCTGTTGTGAAATTGGCGTGGTACCAGAACTTGATACCAGAGTATCACTATTTTGGGGGCACCTTAAGTAATAGATACCAGTTGTTTTTAATCCGGGTTCACATTGCTAAAAGATGAAGGTGCCCCAAGTTCAGTCGATGGCTTGGTGGTGGTGGCAAGGAACAAATATGTATAACTTCTGGAATACCTTGGAATGTATTGAAACTGATAAGTTACCCTAGAACAGTTGATAAATTGCCCTGGTTTTCCTGAAATTGTAGGCGTTGCCTTCGATTTTCCCATAGAAATTCTTGTGCTTCAAGGGATGTTCAACAGATTCTTCTAAACATGTCTTGGATCGCCACATTTTTTCCCAGGAGCTCTTGATCTTTCTGGCCCCAACAGCTCCTGTCGGCGCCCATGACCTTGAAGACCACGCGCCTTGGACGCACACAGGCCGCTTCTGCCACAAATGTGGGAAGCGGAACGTGTTCGATATATTTTCCATAGATATAACATGATATAACTATAATTGGGATATAACTATAGTATTCTAACTATAATTGGGATTTAATTTGGGATATCTTATTGTTATACTTATACTATAGTATTCATGGGGGTTAACCTCTGGTAAACATACAAATAGCTATTGAAAATTAAAATTTAGTTCGTGGGTTTACCCATTAATAGCATGGTGATGTTCCATAGTTATGTTAGTTTACCAGAGGGTATTTTCCATAGATTAAATGTATGTGATATGATATGGATTGATATGTTATATTATCCACATACTCAGATCATATACTAGCCAGCCATATACAATTAATGATATGTGCGGTATATGGATAATACATGGATAATATTTGGATAAATTAAAACGACTTCACTGCGACCTCACTGGAATGTTGATTAGGATTGGGGTAACTATTACAAGATGTCCTCATTTCAGGGCAGTGAATTATTACAATTTTCCCCAATATATGGATAGTATATTATATATTTAAATACCATCCTGAAGCAACTGGAATTTTCAAACTTATCAACGTATTTCCATTTTGTTGGTGATGTTTCGAAAGATCCATATTCCATCTACTTCAGGATGACTTTCTATGGATGGTATAGAAATTCAATGTGGTGGATTCTGGTGGCTTTTAGTGTTATACTATCTCCTGTCTTAGGATGTTCTGGCTTGGCTGCGGCCATAAAATCTTGCCATTTTGGGGATGAATACTGTCTACTTTGCTCTTCCTTGGTGATAGTTTACCCATTGAAAGTGGGATAGTTCCATTGCAATTTGGTTGAAAAAGACATTGCCATCCAAAAACCTTAAACAATGAAAAAAGTGATTTGACATACCACTAAATTTCCAGCATATTTATCCAACAAAGATAGGGAAATCCATCAGAAATAGGGACTCTTTAGGGGAATGCCCTTTGTCATCAAACGTGGCTGGAAAATCAACGAAGAGAGATGGGAAATTGCCCAGCCAAGTTGGATGCTGGTTGGTGGTTTGGAAGATGAATTTTATTGTTCGATTCAGTTGGGAGTTTCATGATCCCAACTGACTCATATTTTTCAGAGGGATAGGTCAACCACCAACCAGGATCTAATATGGAGAGATACCTGCTATTTCTCCATATTAAAAACAACATACCCTCTGGTAATTTAACGTAGCTATGGAAAGATCCACCATTTTTAATGGGAAAATCCAATATAAATGGCCATTTTCAATAGCTATTTTGACATAACCAGAGGGTAAGAACCATATTAGGGCAGAAATCGTAGCTATCTCTCCATCTGCCGCCCCGATATGCCCCGATCCGAGGCTCGAGGAGAGATGCTCATGGCCGAAGATGTCAATGGCGACTCCCCCTGCGAGGCCAGGGAAACATGACTTGCTTGGTTAACTTGGGGTATCTTGGGGTTTGATTGGGATATAACTATAGTATTATAACTATAATTGGGATTTAATTTGGGATATCTTGCTGTTATACTTATACTATAGTATTCATGGGGGTTAACCTCTGGTAAACTAACAGTTTGCTACTGAAAATGGATGAAAATTGCCTATTTAGTTCGTTGATTTACCCTTTAAAAATTGTGATTTTCCATAGTTATGTTCGTTTACCAGAGGGTAGTGACACAGATTAATGTAGGTAAACCACTGTCATAAAGCACCCATTTGGGAATGGTTTATGCCACCTACTTATGGTGATGTGGGTGATGGTTTCTTATTGTTCTACCCACATTAGTGGGAACATTCGAAAGAGTGATACGTCTCGCAAGTATCGCAATGCCACGCCCCATTTTTTCACGGAAAGACTCGAGGTTTCATGTTTGCTATCAGCCCAGTGGGAACATGAGTGGGAATATTATTATAATGATATAATGGGATATTTGATGTGAGTATCACGCTGAATCGTGAATTTTCAATCACATACACATACATGATATAAGCTCAACCATATATGTATAACACGCATTGTTGTTATAGTAGTTTTTATATATTATTTACCCCTCTGGAATTAGGAATATATATATATATATGCCATATTGGTACATTTTTTAGTATATCATATATCATATATGTATCAACTACTTAATCGAGGTTCCTAAAATGGGGGGGGGTACCCCCAAGTCATCCAAGCCATTAAACTATAGTGTTGAATTGAAACCCGGTTTTGGGGATTCCCCATTCTTTATAAACAGGCCCTCCGGTAACAACCGTGGCTAGCTCAAAAACCCAAAGAAATGTCATATATAAATGCGAAAATCATCTATAACTGGCTGGTGGTTTCAAACATGTTTTTTGCCATAATATGTGGGATGTCATCCTTCCCATTGACTTTCAGAATTTTCAGAGGGGTGGCTCCACCAACCAGATAACTCGGGGATGTTCCATTGCCAACTTTGATTACCAGAGGGTATCTCATGCATCAAAATATGTATCAGCTATCCCGAGGCTATCCCATGATTGTATATGGTTAATAATATGACGAATGACATGAACAATGATGCTGATAATGGTGATAAGAATAGCTGCTATCACAATCAATAGACACGAGAGTGAGAACAATTTTGTTTTTCTTGTTGTCATTAGTAGATATTACATAATAAGTTCTTCACCAATTTCGACAATTAACTTGCTGCGATTTTAAAATGTTCGGCGCCTGAGGCAGCGTTGAGGAATGGACAAGTGACTTCTGCGAGCATATTGGCTGGTGAGTATGGTCACTGGCAGGGTTTGCTGCCACTCAGCTGAAAGATCATCCGCAAGATCACTTTATGTTTGTTGGAAACCAATGATTTGAAAGGTATCCTCTAGAATTTCACAGGTTGCTATTGAAAATGGCCCAAATTATGGACTACGATGAACTCAGTGAATATGGTGATTTTCCATCATTTTCCATAGCTATATGGAAAATTGCCAGAGGGCATGTCCTGAATTATTCCTAATTACAGATGGTGTCACTCCTTAAGGAACTCTAATTGCAACAGGAAGATGCCAAAGACGGGATAAAGGCCCTAAAAAAGTCTCAGCCTAAATCAAATGACATTGATTGTCAATCTATTAATCACATTGAATCCCTAATGATACTCATTTCAAGGTAGATCACACGGAATCCCTAATGATCTTCAATTATCATAGGTAGTGAACATCCCCAGTTCTCCCAATGGATTCTGTGTGCCAGGAAACTCCCCCAGCAGCGTCAAGCGCTGCGGGAATGCCTCTCTGGAGCATTGGGTCAAATGAGCCCGGAACCGACGCCCGGCAGATTTCGGGCCAGATTTTTTGGGTCGGAAATGGCGAACGAACGAGCCCCTGAAGTTGGGATATAAGCCCTGTAACATTCTGTAACTATCGTTATTTATATATTACATATACATTCTGTTGGGATACATATATATATATATATATGTGTGTGTGTTTGTGTAAATATAAATGCAAATATAAATAGATCTATCGATGGATCGATCTATCTATGTATTTTATTATATTATATTATTGTTTCCTATCTTACTATCTATCTACCTATCTTATCTTATCTTCTCTTCTTCTGTCTTGTCTTATATTACTTTATCTTATCTTTCTATCTATCTACCTATCTACCTATCTTATCGTATCGTATCGTATCTTATCGTATCTTACTATCTATCTATCTACCTACTTATCTACTTATCTACTTATCTACTTATCTACTTATAACTGGAACTGCGCTTCCAAGTAGATGTCTCAGGTTTTTGTTAGAGGATTGTACTACGTCACGATTTTTGGGGTTTGGCCTCCCAACGGGTCCGAACGCCAGGCCGCGAGCGGGACAGCAGAAAGCCAAGCTGCTGATTCATGAAGATGCCAATCAGTTGCTGTCACACTTGGATCAACAGCTTCTTGGCTGGGACATTCATGAGGTAAACCTGCCTTAAACCATTCAGAAAAAAAGGGCTTTATGAAATTGATTGAAATTGTGTATGCACAATTTTGTGACTGAGATGATGTCTATCATGATGGCCCTTTTAAGGTTGGTTAATGGAAGGGTGAAATTGGCAGCCAGGGTTTAATGTAGTAATGTGGGTAAAACAATTATAAACCATCCTCCAAATCACCATAAATGGTGGGTATAAACCATTCCCAAATGGGTTGTTTATTATTGTTTTAACTACATTAATGGGACTAATGGGACATGAATAATGGGACATTCAGGGACATGGGGGTTCCTGGAATGGTGGTACCCCAATAGCTGGATGGTTTATGTCATGGAAAATACTACTAAAATTGATGAGAACTGGGGGTACCCCTATTCTAGGAAACCTCCACATGAATAATGTGATATTAATGGGACAATAACGAGACTATGGGACAATAATGGGATTATAATGGGACTACAATGGGACTATCAACTATACCCTCTGGTAATCCTGCAAAAAGCTATGGGAAATCACCATTTTCAATGGGTAAATCCACTATAAATGGCAATTTTCCATAGCTATGTTAGTTTACCAGAGGGTAATGGGACTATAATGAGACTACAATGAGACGTCTTTTAAGTTCACTGGATGACTGATCTAGGATATGGTTGGTTGTTCCTTTCAAATGATGACTTTCACCCCGCACTTGAATAGATTCAACAGATGATATCCACAAATTCATCGATGCATAGAACAATGGTGGGTGGAACTTCCCTACAGGGCATGTACCCTCTGGTAAACTAACATAACTATGGAAAATCACCATTTTCAATGGGAAAATCCACTATAAATGGTCATTTTCAATAGCTATGTTAAATTACCAGAGGGTATTTTTTGAGAGTCTGACCATTTCCAACCACCTTAGAGATTTTGAACCAGGATCAATCATGCTTTGGAGTCCCTCTGAAGAATATGTTTGTACCAAACAATCTAAACATCCATCAACCAGCTATTTTCAATGGATTGATTTTTACGGAAAAATTGACACCGGAAAGCCCCATGACTTACTCATGGGAAAATCTCGATGGTCTCCGGTGAAGATTTTCCCATCGTTTTGATCGACTGGTCCGAGGATTCGACAACTTCAGAGTCTCTGTGGCTGCTTGGCGATGGCGAAAATCCTCTCATGGGAAATGGAGCTTTAACCCCTCTGATAAACATACCACGGTTGGTGGTTTGGAACATGTTTTCCATGAAAAGTTGGGAATGGAATAATCATCCCAACTGACGAACTCCATCATTTTTCAGAGGGGTGGCTAAAAACCACCAACCAGCATATAAAAAGCTATTGAAGCCGCCATAGAAAGTTCGTTGATTTGCCTATGACAAATGGTGTACCCTGTAAATTCACGGTTTGCTATTGAAGCCATGGCCATAGAAAGTTCGTTGATTTACCTATGACAAATGGTGATTTTCCATGTGTTTTTTGTATGTTTAGTAGAGGCGAATGGGAAGATCGTGGAATATCCACAGGAACATCTTTGAAGTGGTCGGAAGTGGTGGTATTATTTTCGCGCACAGTGAGGCTGACGAAAGGGTGACTTCACCAAGCATGAACTAACATAACTATGGAAAATCACCATTTGTAATGGGAAAATCAACTATAAATGGACATTTTCGATAGCAAACTGTTAAATTACCAGAGGGTATGTGGGGATCCATTTCGTCCCGTCCCCCATTCACATGAAACAGCCCCAAATGATTTTTTTAAAAAATTCATGGAAATTCCACTTAGTTAGGACCATTTCGGGGGTGTTTAATATTAGGGGGATGGGATTAATGATATATATGGATGATAATTTGGATAAACCTATGGATAATGATTGCAGGTCTAGTAATGATATACATATATCATCCATATTATTATGCTTATGGATACACAACACGTAGCTGCGGAAAATCGCCTATTTAGTTCGATGATTTACACACATTTGCAAAGTTAAAAGGCTGATTTTCCATAGCTACGTTAGTTTACCAGAGGGTATATCTCATCATTTCCCACCATAATCCCATTATATCCCTATAATTCAAATTCAAATCCCATTAAACCCCATAAATCCCGTTAAAAACCCATTCAATTCCGTTTTTTTGTGCAACACGTTGATACTTCCGCTACGAACCAGTCTTGAGGTCTGATCTTCGCCAGCGGAAGCGCGCAGCTTGTACCGCGCAATGCGGCCGAAGCCTTGCTACGGAGCCACGAATTTGATGTGCAGGAGCTTGCGGCAGAAGGGTACCACATTTCTCAGGTTTGGAAAGAAGGTACCCTCTGGTAAACAGCTATTGAAAATGTCCATTTATAGTGGATTTACCCATTAAAAATGGTGATTTTCCATAGCTATGTTAGTTTACCAGAGGGTACTCCTGAAAATCCGATGGATTTGGATTCTCATCACTTTCTCCATTTGGCCGAGGTTAAAAAATGGTGCCAGAGAGGTAGTTTGAGCAGCATGCCTTTGAATGAGCCTTGTTCAGTACACTTCAGTACTAAAGATATTTAAGATTATTTAAGTGCAGATTTACAATTTGAATGTTTTGTGTCATGCTCTCGGCCACATCCAGTTGCATCGCTCTCGCCAGCATGTCGAAGCACTCAAGGATGATGGCAGGAGCCAGACATGACAGCACAAGTTGCCCAGCATTCATGCAGTTTCCACAACAAAAAGCGAAACAACTGATTTTGCATCACATTGAGACTCATCACAAGCCACCACTAGTGCCTCCAGTAAAGCATCCTTCTTGGAATTTCAGGGTCGTAGGTTCAGACTCTGATGGGCGTTTGAGCTACTACCTCGAGGCCTTGCAGAAGTCGTAGTTGTTGTCTCGATGAAGGGCCAGGGCGGATGGTTTGGTGGTGGTGGTGGTGGAGGCAACTTCGGTGACTACAGTTATGGAGGTGGAGGCTATGATGGTTATGGCTTTGGTGGCAAAGGTGGTGGCAAAGAGAGCAAGGGAGGTGGCAAGGGCAGCATCCCTTGCAAGTTCTACCTGCAGGGCAACTGCACGCGTGGGACCACCTGTGCATTTTCTCATGACGTGCCCCAAGGTCAAGGAGGCCCAACAGGCGGCACAGGCAGCCAACCTGGCCCTGGCGGCAAGTGGTTCGGAGGGGAGGATGAAGACCCTGAACTCGCGGAAATCCAGGATGCCATTGCCATGCAGCAACTTGATGATGAGAAGATGAGGGCAGAAATGGCCGAGATGGACGAGCCTCCTCCCAATGACAATGCCAGTGAAGGAAGTGATCCCCCCTTACCACCTCCAGCCACCGAGAAGGAGATCGCTGAGGCTCAGGAGATTGTGAAACGAGCACAGGATGACTTGATCGAGCGCAACAAGATGAAGGCGAAAGTGAAGGATGCCAACAAGACTGATCTCCAGGCCATGATCAATGCCCGTTTGGCCAAACGATGAGGCCAAGATGTGTCTCTCGACACATCGATGTATCGAGATGCCAAGATGATTGGCCAAGAACACTTGAGAGAGGCAGATGAAGCCTAGCTGCTAAGCTACTAGCAGCAAAGCCGTGCCCGGCAGCTCACTGTTTTTGATGCATAGGTGAGATGTGACAAGCGGCTCGTGGTATAAAAAGCAGATGGAGATTGGAAGAAATCAGGTTGTTTCCTCATGGTTCCTCATTTTTCTGCATGTTTCTGCATGTTTCATCATTTGGATAGGTTTAAGCATCATTTTCCCATATTTTCCCATGTCCCATGACAAATCCCAACAAAAATCATGGGATTTTGTGGTGTTTTTCACCCCGCTCCCAGGCTGCAGCCGTTGCCTTTCGCAAATCTCCCAGAGACGCATTGGATGCGGCCGGGTCACGTGGCATTAAAGACCTAGCAGTTGAGGATGGCCCATTTATAGATGGTTTACCTGGGTTTACCTATTAAAAATGGTGATTTTCCATGGCTATGTGAAATAACCAGAGGGTACCAGATTTTACCAGACTTACCACCCATGACATACTGGTTGGTGGTTTGGAACATGTTTATACATGTTTTCCATTCAGTTGGGAATGTCATCCCAACTGACGAACTCATATTGTTCAGAGGGGTGGCTCAACCACCAACCAGTTAAAGTTTAGCCTTTGATAATTCGGCTTTGTGGAGAGGGTTTTTTAGCGACATTTCATGTGGGTAAAACATGGTAAAACAATGTTATAAATCACCCATGTGGGAATGGTTTCTGTATACCACCTATAAAAATGGTGATGACTGGGGGATTGTTTTTCTAATTGTTTTACCCACATTACTACATTAGACCCTGGCTGCCAATTTCACCTTTCCATTAAACCAACTTTAAAGGGACATCATGATAGACATCATCTCAGTCACAAAGCCCAATTAATAAAATTAATGATGGTTTAAGGCAGGTTTACCTCATTGAATGGTTTTATAACTTACCCTCTGGTAAACAGTCTGGTAAAGCTATTGGACATGTTCATTTCTAGTTGATTTACGTATAAAAAATGTAGTTTTCCATACTTATAGTTGGTCAAGTGAAACTCCATAATCATATCATGATATGGTGATTGAGTAAATGGGCACGGGGATATAGGTATTTAAATGGAAGAATATTAGTTATGAATTTGATTTCACCCACTAGTATAGGGTAGGAACGGATTGGGATATACTCAATACCACATAATGGGGGTTGCAAGAATGGGTATGCAGAACTATGGTGAGATCCAAGAATCCAAGAACCCATCAAATCGGGATGTAGTTGCTTGGGTCATTCTATTTTGTGGAGGTCATTGTATCCCACTTATCATTCCATCCCCATTTCTGTCAGCTCTGCCAGCCAGATTTTCTCATAGTTTATCCGATAAATCCAGAAAACCTTCGTGTCATCATGCTTCACCGAAGCTGAAACAGCAACAGAAGCGGAAAAACATACAGCCAAAATCGAGGAAAAATCGTAAAATAACGTGAGTCCCAACGATATGATTTCCATCTACTGGTCATCACGCGTGGCTGGAACGTGCTGGATGTCCAAGTGCCATGCCATGATTCGTGGAGGGTATTCCCTATAGATTCCCATCTTTCTCGTGGATCTGTTGGGAAAATGCCAAAAAAATACCCTCCGGTAAACGTTTACACAACTATGGGAAATCACCATTTTTACTAGGTAAATCAAACTATTTCTATGGCCATGGCTTAGCTTGGCTTCTCTGGTATGTTTACCAGGCCGGGTAACCATCAGCCATCAGCATTCCCAGCTCCATTGGTCCAGGGGTTCTCAGCATATGGGTATGGGTCAATACCTATAGATACATTTTTAGTGGGATGATCATCCATAAATCCCAGCTATTTTGGGGTTCACTAGGTACCAGGGTTTTGACCCATCCCCATATCTCAGGTTGAAAGGTTTGGACCTTCGCCTGGCCGATGCCGCATCGCCCTCAACGATTCGCTTGGACGATGCGAACGATGGCGGAACGATAAATGGCCAGCCGGGGGGCCTACGGAACCTCAGCCGGTGCAACCATCATTGGTTTAATCAATGGATTGGTGGAAGGGAAAAACCTACAGGAAACCATAGATTTTCCCATTATATATGAGCTGGTTGGTGGTTTGGAAGCATGGAATTTTATGACTTTCCATTCAGTTGGGAATGGAATAATCATCCCAACTGACGAACTCCATCATTTTTCAGAGGGGTAGGTATACGACCAACCAGTTGAGGTTCCAACCAAACAGCTTGCAGTTGAGGTTCCATCCCCCAAGTTACCAAGTTGTCACAAGTTCAAAAAAAATGTTCCAATGGCTTATCATCACCTTTCCAAGCTAAAAAATGAATATGTTTGGGGAACAAAAACATCAGCCCCTCGAAACTTGCGCTGATGATTTTTTTCCGATGGAAACTCCACTACTTGGGGAATCTATAGGGGATATGTTGTTCATGTATTGATGTTTCAAGGAGAGATTCAGGATATATTTATTGGTGTTCATTTCATGGATAAATTTCTGTCTATTTTGTTGATTTGTCCGCATGATTATTCAAAACATGTGCTAATTCTGATCATTTTTCCAGATGTTTGTTTCTTCATGTTCATCCCTTCCCCCATTCATTTCTTATTCTAAACACCTCCAAACGAAACCCTGGTTTAGTACTTGTTCCACATACCCTGCGGTAATTAAAGATAGCTATGAAAAATCAACTATGTATAGATTATGTACCTATGAAACATGGGGTGTTTTCCATGGCAAAGTGTTGTTAACTGGAGGGTAATTGCGACCAGAAGTGTGTCCGGACATGTCCCAGTGTCCCAGGCTCCAGGAAGTAGCGCCTTCCCTTTGTGCCTCTGCTGTTTAGAAAATCCCCGAGATCTAAATGGAGGTTTTAGCCATGGTTTATTCAATCGGAATTTCAGGATCCTAAAATGGAGGTACTGTACCATATGTTCGGCCATATTTTGCGGGTATATCCCCTGAAATTAAGGCCTGAAACATAGGCCTTACATATGGAATCGGTACCTCCAATCAATCGGTTCCTGGCCAGCATGGCCATTGATTTATGGCTGGGAAAAATATCATCAATGGTGGATTTTCCAGCCTCCAGGCCATGGCTTCACAGTTGAAAGCCACGTATGAAAAATGCTGATGTTCCATAGCTATGTTGCTTTACCGGATGTTTTTTTGTTTGGTGATGTTCCCTGGTGATTTTTTTTGCGGTTGTCGTACATCACCAAGAAATCTGGTGGGGGTCTGCAATACCAGTAATGGGATGACGGAAATGGCGGCGGGAACGGGCTCGGGTACTAGTAAAGGCCAGCGAAATTATGCTAAAGCTATCTATCTCAATAGGTGTTTGAGATCCATATGACAAAGATTTGACAAAGAGAGCTACCAATCTATCCTCTCTAATCATCCAGTGAACATGTTACATGTAAACCTAGCTACTGTTCCTGTGATAACGACTTTCATCATCCGGTGCTTTGTCATCCCGACCTAGGGATTTTTCATGCCTTGCAGCCGCTACTAGGTATCGTTTGCTTCGATGAAGTGGACTTGGCTGAGTCTGCGTGTAAACTCTTTCTCTGCAAACATGTGGTCTGTGACAACTGTATGTCCATGCACATCAAGGCCAGGATGGCTCCTGGATGCCCAGGATGGCCAGGCTTTGCGGCCAAAAAAAAGGGCTGATATCTCCAGAAAATGCTATGAAGTTGGATGATCCATAGATATATATATAGATAGATATAGGTATAGATATATCCATAAGGCTGAAATGATGGGAAACTTGGCCATTCCATTGGTTGAACATGCTGGTTTCATCCAGTTCTCCTGCTTGGAGGCTCCGGATCGCCTAGGGGGATACCGACTCACCAGGCTTACCGACTCACCAGTTACATCCAGTGAACCATGGACCACCAGTTAACCAAGTTAATTAACCATATTTACCCGTAGTTAACCAAAGTTAGCCATAGTTACCTAAGCTTAACTATATATAGTACTTACCATCGTACTAACCATCGTGAACCATCGTCACCTTTGTTGGTTCCTGGTGGAAAATCATCCTGCGCATCTGTCAGGTCCGCCTCGATGAAGGCGATGTGACCGGCATTGCTTGTCCTGAGCCAAACTGTCGCTTACCCATCAGCGAAGACATGTTGAAACGCATCTTTGGTGCTGAAAGTGCTGATGCTTGGCAGAAAAGGATGGTTGAGAGGACAAAAGAAGATGGATGCGATGCGAAAAGGACTGGCAGTTGGCTATTTGAAAAGTGTCTAATTTTGGATGATTTGGGGGTACCCCCATTTTAGGAAACCTCAATTTTGAAAAAAAAAACACATGTTTTCTTCATGTTTCCCATCTATAAAAGATAGATTTAATTGCAATTTCGGATGGCATAACCACCTTTTTTTTGATGTTCAGAAAGTGCTTTCCGAATTAAGAGATATTAAGATGACACTTACGAGGAGAGTTGCCACACACCGAATTTTCCTCAGTTGAATTCTTGTTGGTATTGAAGAATGAATAGCAAGTCAGTAGAAATGTCATTAGGCATGGGAAAGCATGGTCAAAACACGGGAAAATACACGGGCATGCAGCACATCTTGGCGCCCAAGATGCAGCAGGGATGTTTCAGCAAGGAGCAAGTCAATCAAGTCGCTGGATTCTAAGGAGCAAGCCAAATATGAACAGCTCAAGACATTGAAATTCGTCACTTGGGCCTGCAGCATCAAGGACATTTCCGCTCCCGTCCCATCATTGTCATCGTTTAGGAGGTCTCCAAGAAGAAAAAAAACGTGTCCATAGATCTTCCATATTTCCAATCAAACTTGGCTCATTTTTACTTTCACTCAAACGTGGTTGGGAAATCCCCAATCAAAGGCGCAAAACCATGGGACAATCAGACTAAATGGATCTGAATGGTTTTTTTTCCGGCAAAGCCGATTTCACCAAAGGATGTTTCGTCGCAAGCTCCTGGCAAACGCCAATCCTCCTGACAAAGGTCGATATGAGCAAAAATATGGCGCGACGCTCAGAACTCCGACCCTTTCGAAAGTTAGCCAGTGATGAAAGATGTGAAAGTGTTGGGTTGATTTACTGGATTGGTTTGAGAATGTTTGAGATGTTGGAAAATCTGTTTTTTACCCTCTGGTAAACTAACGTAATTAACTATGGAAAATCACCATTTTTAATGGGTAATTCCACTATAAATTGCCATGTTCAATAGCTATGTTAGTTTACCAGAGGGTAACATGTTTTCACATGTTGTTTGCAAAATATGGAGCTGGAGAATCTCGGCTTACTGCGGGAAGGAGAAAGACGCCCGTACTCCATACGAGGGCACCAGTGATGGCTGGAAAACGATTGAAGGAGAAAACAAAAATAGTAGAAACATGACTAAAACCTGATCGAACGTTGGTTTAAATATCATTTATAAGGATAGATACATAGCTATAATATATATGTGTGTGTGTGCGTGTACTGGTTGGTGGTTTCAAACATTTTTTTCTTCCACAACATATGGGACGTCATCCTTCCCATTGACGAACTCATATTTTTCAAGATGGTTAAAACAAACCACCAACCAGATAGTAATTTACCAGATGAATAGTTATGGATAGCCTCTGGTAAATTAACATAACTATGGAAAATCACCATTTTCACTGGGTAAATCCACTATAAATGGTCCATTGACTTTCATATTCTTCAAGATGGTTAAAACATGTTATAACCACCAACCAGCATATAATTATAGACTATAGTTCACTGGGCTCACGAGTGTCTCTGCTCATTGCTTTCCCATATTTTGTCTCCGAATCGACGACTTTCACCCAAGGCCTGGTGTCCATCGCCTGGCTGTGGCCGGGTGGTGTCGTACCCCAATCAGGAGACGGGACATGTGGGTCATGTGGTAGGCAGCGGGCTAGGTATTGCTCTGTACCCTCTGGTAATTTAACATAGCTATGAAAAATGGCCATTTATAAATAGTTGATTTGCCCATTAAAAATGGTGGTTTTCCATAGTTATGTTAGTTTAACAGAGGGTATGTCTATCTGGTTGGTGGTTTGGAACATTTCTTTATTGTTCCATTCAGTTGGGAATGTCATCATCCCAACTGACTAATATTTTTTCAGAGGGGTTGAAACCACCAACCAGCTATGTATATCTATGTGCCGGGATCTTTTCTTTTAATATTTTTTAATATAACAGGATTTGACCATCAACTAGCTTAATGGAGGAACAATCAGTGGGTTGATTGATCTATGTACCTGGATACGTGTTTACTCTATTTTTGGGGGGGTTCCCCAAGCAATATATCATTAGTTCATTGGTTAAAACGGGACATCACCTAGCCCGTAGATCCACCAAAGATTGAGAAAAGTGTAGCTCCATTGGTACAGGAGTCCCCGGGAGAATCCAACCTGTAAAAACAGATGGATTTCCATGGACTTTGACAATCTGGTTGGTGGTTTGGAACATGTTTTATCTTCCATAATATATGGGATAATCTTTCCCATTGACTAATATTTTTCAGAGGGGCTGAAACCACCAACCAGTCATTTGTTGGTGAAATCACAATTTTCTTATTGGTGAATCCAACCCGTTTTTTTGTTACTCTTAAAACCCAATCAATCCACTCTTGCGAAACAAAAGCCAACGTGTCGATCAGTTTTTTCTCTGTTTGAAGCTCACCATCTTCCCATGATTGTCCCATGATTTTTCCCATGTTTTCCCATGATGTTCCCAGTTCCCCCTGCGCCTTTCTCCAGGAACGGAGCGAGAAAAGCAGCACGGCCACCACCGTGGTCTGCACCTGTGGTTGCACCTTTTGCTTCGCCTGTAAGCACCTCACAGGACACGAACCAGCGCCTCGGTGAAACCCGAAGTGGGGATGACATGTTGTTTGATGAGCCCATGTGGAAGACCATATAGTACACCATACACCATATATATTATATTATATATATATTATAATATATATATATAATATATTATAATATATATATATTAATAATATATTATAATATATATATATATTAATAATATATTATAAGTCTCACATTTCACTGCACATTGATTTTATGTCGTTCTTCAAAGCCTTGGTCCCTTGGGACGACGGCAAGGCTCCCTGCCAAGCTTTCGCAGACTTTCTGAAAGATTTGGCGGTGGTTCGGCGGCAGATGCAAGACGTGACTGGGCCGGAATGATCCTGAAAAATGCTGTCGAAGAATCATGGTACTACTTGGTGGCTCATCCCACTTAGTAAATGGGTTATAACCCCAGTTATAAATGGGATAAGTAGGATTAATCCACTTATAACTGTGGTTATAACCCACTTACTACGTGGGATGAGCCACCAAGTAAATATGGTTACTATATGTTACTATATATGGTTAGTAATGTCAACCCTGGATTAATAAACCCCAAACCGCTGTTTAAGTGGGAGGGTACCATAAAAAAGTATCAGATGATGACTATTGGAGGAGCATCCCCCTAATTATTAAACCATGGTTTATTAATCCCGGGTTGACATTATATAGTACTGAATGATGATTACTATATGTTACTATATGTTAATATGAAAAATGCTACTATATTAATTAGTATGGTTACTATATCTGGTTACTATATAGTACTAAATAACTGGCTGGTGGCTTGGAACATTTTCCCATATATTGGGAATTTCATCATCCCAACTGACTTTCACTCATATTTTTCAGAGGGGTAGCTCAACCACCAACGATCCTTGTGAGTTGGCGATTGCCAAACCACAAAATGTACTAAATCATGGTTACATTTTGTATACGGTTACTATAAATTTAAGTTTTACCATCATGATTATAGTACGATTTATCAGTAACCATCTAGCAGCCATGATTATAACAATGATGATGATTGATAATTAGTAACCATAGTCATACGCCATTCACATGTGAGATGATAATGAGAATGTTAGGTGATTTATAGAACCGAAAAAATGATAGTAATGATTATAATTAATAATTAGTTGTCTATAGTTCATCACATGAATGAATTGATATTTGTTGACTATGTTGAGGGAATCAGTTCAATTTGCCCTTTTCTATTAAGTCCATGCAGCAGTGATATTTCCAGTTCAGCCATTAGTCTGGGAATCTGAGGCGCTGGATTTTTTTTCCAGGTCTTGAGGTTCTGCAGGGGGAACCCCCTGCGCAAAACTCCACGAAAGGCGTCAAGGTTGAGCCGCGAAAGCGGTGGAGAAAGCAGGTAGGTAGATGTACGTAGTAGAAACGCATTGAAAGATTCATGTGAAACGCATCATTTTACCGACCATTTTCTACGAAAGCAACCGCAAAAGATATTACGAGACCCATGTAGCCGCAAAAGCAAAAACTGAGCGCACGAAAGAACCGCGAAAGCCGTCGCCAAAGCTTATGGGTATTAGAACCACTTTGCTACCCGGCTTTCGACACCGCTCAACTGGCCTCACCATTTCTTAAAATGAAGGATCCCCAGAACCATGGGTTTCAATACTAAAGTGGTCCAATTTTGGATGATTTGGGGGTACCCCCATTTTAGGAAACCTCCATTTATGATGAGAAAGGAAAAATCCTATCAGATGTCGGAAAATTCAGATGCGGGAAATAGCAAGAGCCTTGCTTGCCGAGACAATGTACACGCAGCAAGAACTCAACCAACTGTATAATACGGTTCTTTGTGTCTTTGCCAAGTTTACCCTTGAGGAGGGTTGGGGCATATACCTTCAGAAACCATGACAACATATTAGACAACTACATGTCACTAGTGGAAGTTCTTGATTTTTAGGCCTTGATTGAACTTGATTGATTGTGTTTTAAAATCCGGTGGCCAAAGAAGTATTAGCTACTACTCATCTTTGAGGGTTTCTGTTTAGCAATTGGGATGCACATAAAACTTGGGGGGCAATTGTTGAGGATGTTGGTTCATGTGTGGAGTTTGGGCACCAAAGTAATTTTATGCTACTGTTTGAATGCATGTGTTTTTCCAAACGTTTTTATGCTGTCAACCCAATATCACAAGGCCGCCCAATTTCACTTGCAGTGACAGCATCCAACGAGGAGACGAACAAGTGGCTGGCCAAAAACTCAAAGACGTGCACATGTGGTGCAATCATCCAAAGAAGCGGTGGCTGCAACCACATGTGACTTGGCTGCGACGTGTCTTTCGTGTTATGCAAATTTAAAATCAGTTGCATGTGATTCACCAGGACATTTTAAGTCAAATTCTGGAACGCCAACAGTCATTGGAGGAATTCGCAAAACCCATGCTCTTGAGGATTTGTAGTGTGTGCGGTCGACACTTCTGTCGCTTGGCTCAACTGGAAAACGGTAAACGTTCATGTTTGTTCTCCGTTCTTCGGGTGATCATGCTACATGGCTGGTACTTGGTGAACTCCTATGGCAAATGATGGGAATGGAAAACTCAAACTCTAAGGATCACACATTGATGTATGAATGGATGTAATTCCCCTTGCAACGCGACGCGTTGCCATGCCACCAGTCGGTAACAGAAAAGTTACGCAGATAGACTGAGGGAACCGCAAACTGGTTTGTCAAAGGCTGGTGTGGTGCAGCAGTTCTTGACATTCTTCGGATTCCAGGTGATACTATATATCTATATGTAAGACATACATATGCATATATATATATATCAATGTTCAAAACTTGTCCAGGTGCAATGGATCCAATCTGTCAATATGTCATTCTCTGAGCTGACAGAACCCTGTCGTCGCTCGCTCACTAAGTTGGTGAACAGAACTCCAATAACGTTTGGGTTCATGATAGATCTATAGATATGGTAGATATATCCAAGAGCTCTAGGGTTTAGATATGATTAGATACATCACGATATAAATGGGATGTCAATAGTTAATGTTAATGGTGCATCATTTGTATCATGTTATCATCATAGAACATGTTAGATATACAGTTAGATGGTAAGATTGTATAGTATCTTACATGTGTTTATCTATATTCGATGTATCTCCCCATCGTGGTAAGTTAGATTACATCTTCAGTATATCTATAATCGGCTCTAAGACTATGATGTAATCTAATCAAGTTAGTAGTCTAACTGATCTATAGTTATGATGTTTCATGTATTACCTAGTTGTAAACCCCCAACTGGCCTCGCCGCAGCACCGCGCAGAGGTTACATGTGCGGCCAAGACTGGGCTCCCCATCGCGGTCAACCTGGAGGCCCCTTCCATTTTCCGTGGGAAATCACGGAAGATCCCAGGTGAAAATCATGGAAAACACCACAAAAAATGATGTGAACCATGGATTTTGGAAACTTTCTGCTGGAGTGGTCTTCCTCCATGGAATCGACCATGCTTGGTGGATTTTTCTTGGCGGATTTAGATGCTGTATTCAATGGATTGGTTTAACGGAAATTTTACAGGAAACCCCCATATTTAATGGTAAAAACCATGGTTTCCTGCAGATTTTTCCTTAAACCAATCCATTGATGTATCCAATTCGAAGCCTGCCAGGCTTTGATTACTATCAATGCCGCTTACCGACATCAGAAGCTTGTCCGATTCGGGCTCCATCGATTAGGGATCCCCCAAGAGCAGTTTTTTCTCTCACAAAAGATATCACCTTTGGGGTTTTCATGGTGAAAGATGTGAAACCACATTTTATGACTGTTTCTGTCCTGATCTTTCATAGCTTCCTTAGTTCTTCATTGCACTTCTTTTAAAATGGTCCGACTGATATGGATATCACATAATACGGTGGGTGGTTGCGAAATCCTGCACCACTTTCAATGTTTGAAACCCTATAAATAATGGGATGTTTACCACCTTTGAACTGGTGCATGATTTCGCAACCATCCACAGTATCACCCTATGAATCTATCTATTTCCGGTGAGGATCATCACTCCCTGAAGAATTGTTCAGCCAGACTTGTGCCTGGCGAGTCCGGGCCAAGAGTGAGCCATCCCTTCACATCAAAATCATGGCAAAAAAATAGGAAGAAAGTCATCATCTATGCAAGCTATGCAAAGTCTATATGCTCATTGATTGTTTTCATATCTTTGGAGCTTGTTGTGTGTCAGTTTTTATGGGCAAAACTGGCTGATCCATGCTGATCCCAGGGGAGATGGTCGATGATCCACCAGCTGAGGAAGGAAACATGACAGAAGGCAGCCCGAAGGCTCCCCAGGGAGCCAACAGAGATGGCAAGTTGTCGCATGGCGTTACGAAAACTGGGATTCTGCTGGGATTCTGCTGGATGTGCATCCGTGTAAATTCCCCAAAAAAAACATGGGGTAGGTTTTAGCCCATCCGGTCCTGAACGGAAAAAAATAGTTGACGCTTTTGCCAAGCGGATGGGGACGTAAGAGCCAATATGCTACGGCGCGGCCCAAATGGGGTACCTGGTAGTGGGAGCTCCAAATCCCCAAAGGGCTGGTCATGTTTAGTATGGTAGATGAGTTTGAGGCATTCCCATGTCGAAATAGACTTCACTGACTGATGGCTTCAAACTGATAATTGTCACGCATGTTACTTGGAGTGTCCTTCCTTATTTGTAGATGATTTGCAAGGACTTAACTGTTCCGCATTGAAATATTCCAGTGACATGTCTCGTTAGCAAGGAGGCCTTTCATCGTTGAACTGTGTTGTTATCAATCAATTAAATATCAAGTGAAATGCACTCAAAACTCCTCGAAGTGAAGAATGCATCATCACCTCGTTTTTGGGAACCTACCCTCTGGTAATCCCAAGCATGGCTTGCTGGAAAAGCCCACCATTTTTTTGGTGGATTTTCCCAGCTATAGACCTCGACCTCCATTTTGGGAATGTTCAATTGCCATGTTGGATTGAGGGTAAGCTGAGAGTTGGAAATTTATACATTCACCAGCGGTGACATGAAGAAAAATATGCAAAAGTGGGAAAAGTGGAAAAGCACGCTCAGCGTTTCAAGATGTTTCAAGGACCTTAAAAATATGGCACTTAAGTCTTAATTGCTGCTCATATACCTTATCAAACCTATTTGGGATGATCATTCCAGGCTGCTCACCTGTAGCATCCTGTAGCATCCATGATCCAACACGCTGAGGTGGAAGCTGCAACGTGAAGCGATGCCAGGCCGGGTGATGGAGGACGATCGTAGTCGATCGTGGAGGGCAGCCATGACTGGCAGAGGCAGTGAAAATGATACCCTCTGGTAATTTAACATAGCTATGGAAAATGGCCATTTATAGTGAGTTTTCCCATTAAAAATGGTGATTTTCCATTGCTATGTTAGTTTACCAGAGGGTACCCTCTGGTAATTTAACAGTTTGCTATTGAAAATGGCACATTTAGATGGTTATTTTCCAGTTCGCAAACTGTTAGCTTACCAGAGGGTACTCAATGAGCATAGAAGATGATACTCATTCATGAGAATGATACTCATTGAGTATTGATATTGCCAGTATCAATGATACTTATGATCTTTACTCAATGATACTTCATGAGAAGACCAATCTCATAAAGCAATGAGAACGACGAAACCTCTGATGCTTGGATATGAATCTCAACTATTAAGTGTTTAATTACCCCTACGTAACCCATTTATCTCAAAACGGAAATGTGGTCAGTATACATAAAAATTAATCGTAGTATAGTTTTAAACATATCTATAAGTTACATATATAAATATAATTATATAATATGTATGTTTAGTTCCATGTGTTTATTCATAATGTCATAATTTACATACATATTTATATATCTATAGCCTCATGTGGGACTGGGACATTTGGGACATAGGCTGGACAGCCAGCGAGCGCCAGCCCGAACGCTTGAACCTTTGGTACTTCCCCGGGGCGGAAGATCTAGGGGAAAATCTGGCATCATTGGGGGCAAAAATCGACAGGAAACCATAGATTTTCCCATAACATCTGAGGCTTTCCTGCAAATTGTCCCTTAAACCAATCATCCATTGATTTAAAAAGAAAATCTACAGGAAATCTACAGGAAATCTACAGGAAACCATCGTTTTTTTTCTATGAAATATACTTTGAGCTTCATGAATCAGAACATGTTTGTTTTTGATGTTCTCTTGAATCCAATTGACATCATGACAGGGGATTCTGATGCTTTCGTTGGGGGGAAGAGGCGTTGTTTGTCCTTGAGTAAATCATGTTGTTTTTGTTCAAGGACTTGGTTTACTTGGGTAAATCTTAAATCATTTTAAGATGGTTTGGTTTGAGATCTTCAAGATCTTGGAAGTTACAAGAACAACATGAAACAACTGATGCTTTTTCTATGTCTGACTTATGCCGTTTCAAGGGGGGTCTGTGACATGATCTCACGGTGTCATGGGTCCTTCTTGGACGTGGCCGGTCCGCCAAGGAAACTCCTTTTCAGGGCCTTGCTATCTCTGGCCGAGGAGCGGTTTTGGCAAATTGGATCACCATGATCAGCCAGTTCTTGGTGCCCTATCATCCCAATATCCCAATATGGGGTGATATGATCAATAATTACATGTAATTATCCCAGTGTTTGTTCACCATGTTTCCTGGTGAAATCATGTTAAATCCAAGAAATATCCATCATCATTCTTGTCACATCGCCATGAATCCACATAGCTTTAAAGCCCCGGATCTCTTCATTTCTTTTCATCCCTGGATGAGATTCCTGGAATTTCTCAATATGTTTCAAATTTCCCCAATGGAAAATTGACATAAATAAACCATTTGAGGAATCTACAGGGAATAGGTTTCAGATTTTCTGGGGTGTCTTGAGTCGCAAATTCAAGTATTTGGCTTTTCTGAGCATTCCTTGGGTTCATCTCCAGACATTTCCAGTGCAGTAAAATCCTCAGGGTTGGAGATAGCCTCTGGTAAACTAACAGTTTGCTATTGAAAATGGCCATTGAAATAGTGGGTTTTCCCATTGAAAATTGTGATTTTCCATAGCTTTTTGTAGGTTTACCAGAGGGTAGCCGCCTGCATGTTGATGGCTAAGATTCCGCCTGCAAAATCTCCATTCACCAAGAAGAATCCCCATTTCTCGAGATCATTCTCACGCTTCCATGTCAGTTTCCAAAGATCTCAAACCCCAATATGTACACCCCATCAAAATTCCCATTTCTAGAGTTCTAAGAACTCATTTCTGTTCTTAGAGTTCTCCAGAGTTTTCTCCCCATTGTTTTGACCAAGTTGATCCATGAACTTTTCAGGAGTTCAACCTGGGAATCAGCATCGAAGAGCCACGTGGAGACGGCGATTCCTCTTTCCTGTCGGCCATTTCCCAAGAGTCGAGAGGTGGTCGAGCCTTGGAACAACATGTTTTTTGGGGCGGTTAGTTGTGTTATCCCATGGTTTTACTAGTTAAATACGTATATATATATATGTGGATTTAACATCATGGCGATGAGAGAGAGAGAGAGGGGGGAAGATTACTTTACATGGTTTTTACCTATTCTACATGATTTTGGAGGTTGAACCAGCCAAAAAATAGGGAATTTCAAGGAGGGACGTAGTAGACGGTTGTGTAATTAGTCTTCATTCGGGTTTTAAAATTAGGATGTTCATACACTACTGCTGTTTATTACGTCACAACCAACAAGTACACTGTTTCAACCAGAAAATCGAAGTGGAACTGATTTTTCATGTGGTCCACTTATCCTAAGTTTGGGATTCACCCCAGGTGTTTCTCCAATTGGGCCCCAAGCCATAGCCGATTCCATCCGATTCCCAATCCTGCAATGACGATGGGCTATGGGATGCCTGAAGTGGAAAATGCCTGCCACAATAAGCACGATGTAACCAGAAGATACGAACCAGAATAACCAGAATACGGATATATATATATATATATTAGCATATGATTATACATGATTAGTTCTATATGGTAAACATGGGCCATCGGAGATACCATTTGTTGACTGGCAGGGATTCGGAATCCCTGCCTCCAGATCTTGCAGCCCAAGGCCAATCAGCATGGGAAGCGCTGTTGGCTTGCATCAAGGTGGCGATTGAACTGGGATGGTGCAGATGCAACGAAGAGAACAGGATGAACAGGCTATGAGGCTATGAAGAATTATGAACTGGTTACGGGTTGGTGACTGGAACCATGGAATTTTGAATGACTTTCCCATCATATTGGGAATGTCATCATCCCAACTGACTCATATTCTTCAGAGGGATTGAAACCGCCAATTAGATGAAAAATTATGAAGAACATCTACTGAAAAGTCATCGAAAAAGTCCGATTTCAGCTTACTCAACAGCTGAAATAAGTCTTGACTTATTTTGTCCACGACATCGGAACGGTTTTTTGTTGCCCTTCGAAAAGTAGCTCTTCGATCCAGGCCCGGCGATGTCTACAGAACTGCTACGTCCTGAAATACCACTGGGCACCAGAACAATGGCGCCGCAGTCGCTTGAGGAATTGGGTGCCCGAGTTAGAAGGCATAGCTACTTGGCCTGGACTGGGCGACACAATGTTGAGGCTTCATCAGCATCATAGTAATATATATATATTAATATATAGGAATATGTAGAATTGCTTACGATGTTTCTACTTGGTTAGTGGCATTGTTGCTTCTAAATCCACTGTGGTAACCTTTGTCGATGAGTGTTTTTGCCGAAGATTTCACGAGAAAATTGGTGCCAGAAGGTACCATGTGCCGCAGAGTCGGATGCCCGCAAATGATATATTACAAACATAATAACTTATCTAAATTTGTATCTAATTCTAAATCGTTGATCATCATCTTTCCCATTCAAGAAATTGCCATAAGCTTTGGCGGTAACGCTTCGTTTTTAAGCCAGACCCATATAACCCATATGCGCCATGGTCAAAACATGGTGTATATATGTATGTATATATATGTGTGTGTGTGTGGCATGGCCACCCATCCCATAATATAATTCCATATAATGCATGTATAGATCCGTAGAGGATTCATGACCATATCATCATATCCCCCAACAGGCAATTTAGATATATTTACATCACAACAAAACCATACGTTTCATCGACCTCACGTCGCGACCCACAAAAAAATGATGGTTAGGAGTTGGGAATCTTCCCCAAATGACCTTATTCTTTTCAGATGAGCGAATTACGAAATCATTTACCCCAGATAGATATGAACATTGACCCAGATAATCAGATGTTTCTCCCAGTTTTCCACACTGGTTGGTGGTTTGGAACATTTTTTATTGTCCCATATATTGGGAATGTCATCATCCCAACTGACTCATATTTTTCAGAGGGGTAGATCAACCACCAACCAGCACATACCCTCTGGTTATTTAACATAGCCATGGAAAATGACCCATTTATAGATGGTTTACCTATTAAAAATGGTGATTTTCCATAGTTATGTTAGTTTACCAGAGGGTAGTTGTCGACATCTTTTCCATCTCGGCACCGCGAGGTTGGTGCACTGGAATCCGCCATCGGCGTGACAATGTTGGAGACGCAAGCCGTAAGAGCTGGATTCCCCACCAGTGCAGAGGCGTGGGGAAGACATCCATGTAGAAGCTTAGGAAGTTTATGCTTAGTAATATGTAATATATTGTAATATGATATATTTAGATTTAATTAATATGATGGTGAAATCATTTGGAATTGATGTTAGTAAACTTTGTTTCTCCAACCATATCTTATATGGATAGTAAACCCCAAACAAAGGATGCCTAAAAGGGGCGTTTCTCGGATGGTAGAGATGATAGATGTCCATTTGCCTCATAGAATTTCCAGATGTCCAACTCTTTGACATTTTGTTTGGTGGAAAAACATACGTACGCTCTGGTAAACATACAAAAAACAATGGAAAATAATCATTTTTAATGGGTAAATCCACTATAAATGACCATCTTCAATAGCTATGTTAAATTACCAGAGGGTACGTATGTTTGGCTGAATTACTATGATGGTTCGTAAGGGAAATCGTCTCCAAGTGGCTTTATTTCGGCTATGTTCATGAAGTGTATTGATCATCATAATCCATATATGATCATATACTTGGCAGATTGGTTACCACATGTTACCACATATAACCCATCAGAATGGTTACCATTATTGTATGGTCATGTTACCTGGCAGATTGGAGATTATCATAATCCATGGGCTGGAAACTATCAACCCGCCGGGATACACTGATGACACAAGGGCTTTTGAACACTGCTCAAAAAAAAATAGCAATGCCCCCACAGAAAAATCTTTAAGCAAGTCCCAAGAGCCTCAGATACTTTTTTTGTATCATCATAGTATCATCCATGTGTTTTTTTTTAGGTACTATTTCGGAAAGCCGGTTTTCCGATCGGTTAATTGAGGAGATCTGGATAGATCTGGATGTTTTTTTTCCGGGACATCATCGATTGGGAGTCCAATGATTGTACCAGTGAGGTTGATTAGAGGGGTTCTATAGAAATATGTTGATTCTATAGAAATTCTATACTAAACGTATGGTTTGTACCATATGTTGATTAAAAAAAGAAGAAACACAACATACACGACCTGATTCTTTTCCGGCCGTCCATGGTTTTCGCTGAGACATTCCATTCGCGCAGGTGGCGGCCACAGGCACAAACCCCAAGCAGTTGCCGAAAAACCCTCGAGATGTGCTGCGGCTCTTTGATTTGAGGCGCAGGAAAACGGGGACACCCCATGGTGACTTGGGGATACCCCATGACTTCTGAAACCCATTATAATCCCATTAATGTCAACCCTGGATTAATGAATAAATTACGATTCAGAAACTTTACCCGATTCAGCAACTCCGATTCAGCAACTCCAAGGATTCAGAAACTCCGGGTTGTCCCGATTCAGCAACTCCACCCTGTCCCGATTCAGCAACTCCACCCTGTCCCGATTCAGCAACTCCACCCTGTCCCGATTCAGCAACTCCACCC
>Ga0126342_10001524_pt1 | contig 32902 bp, 30 predicted proteins | sample Cyp1metagenome_FD_92528 | JGI IMG/M metagenome (GOLD analysis project Ga0126342, IMG submission 92528) | Coral microbial communities from Lord Howe Island, Old Settlement Bay, Australia - Cyphastrea 1 metagenome | ecosystem: Host-associated > Invertebrates > Cnidaria > Coral ...
ACGACCTATCAAAAACAGGAGGTTTTGGCCGAAAAATGCCCCCCCCCCCCAGGTAAACCTGTAACCTTTTACGAGTGCCATCCGGACGATCACGCCCCAGCACCTTCGGTGCGGGCGGATTTTAATAATCTAGAGAGTTGTAATTACACAATACCAGTCTTCTGGACATCTTCATTTTAAGGTCATGATAATCTACAGTATTTACGTACTGAATTCCATGCGTTTTCACCAATAGTTCAGACTGTAAATTAGGCTTACAAACCAAATTGTTGTGGGTTATGTACGCATAAAACATCCGTATCTATATATGACAGTTATTGTAATAACGTACCCCCAAAAAAGGAACCTATACTGATTTCCCTTATTGGTCTGCTCATTCTTGGGTTTTATCCTTATTGGATAATCTAACATCAGGCGAAGGAATTCCCATACATAGAGCATACTGGATCCTAAAATATTCTCCCATGTATAAATGGAATGTATACATCATTATTCTGGATTATATAATATATTGGATATTCTGGCTAGATATTATCCAATACATGTTTATGTTGTATATATATATAGTATTTATCCTATATATTGTCATAGATGCAGTATATATATACACATATCCCATATAGTATCACATATTATATCCACTATCATATCAGCTGTATATATATATATATATATATAATCCTTATACTAAAAATCCAATCAAATCCTAATGATTTCATCAATTTCATCCCCATTGATTTTTTGGCTTTGCTCAAAGCGCCATAAGATGTTTTTTCTCCACCACATCTTGGGTTTATAATGTTTGGGCTATAACCACACTAATAACCATATCCCAGATGATACCCCTTATCTTCCATATTCATTCTTCCATTCTATCCGCAAAATTCACCATATTTATCCCATCTCTTTGATGGTTATAACTTTGGTTAAGTCCCCACTTATGGACCCCGCGCCTGCTTCCAAGGCGGGAGGTGACTTTACAAGGTTGCACAGCTCCTGGCAACTACATTCGAACAAATAGAAATCATGGAGGAACATCATGATAACTTTTGGCAGCAATACTGGTGGGAAAATACATCGAATTTAATATATTGGATAAATATTGGAGGTGTCCTAAAATGGGGGTAGCATATATCATGCATTTTAGTAGGAGTTTCCGTTCTAAACCATCCAGCTATGGTACCGAGGGTGAAAGCATCGGACAGTCATGGCTTTTTGGCAGCGGGCCAAGTGCCAGGAAAACTAAGGTTGATAACCAGGAAACTAAGGTTGAGAACCAGAAAAACATGAAGAATTACCTGCAAAAATAACTGATACATGTAGATTCCAAGAGTTTTTCTTTGCTGCACCACCTCACTTTTTGCTAACCCCCTGGCATGATATGTCTACAGGGTGGGCCATAAACCACAGTGAAACTGGAACTATGTCACTTGGCGAAATCAGCCAATAATAACATCTATTTCAATGTTTGGTTACCCTCTGGTAAACTAACATAGCTATTGAAAATGGCCCATTTATAGTGGATTTACCTATTAAAAATGGTGATTTTCCATAGTTACGTTAGTTTAGCAGAGGGTAACCTATGGTTTCATATGGTTTTTCCATGTTTTTTCGATGGTTTCTCCTATGGGCCCCCACCTCCAACCCCCCGTTACTGGGCCAAAAAACCACCAGCGCCGCGTCGGGCGGGTGGAACCTCTTCGCTCAAGCGCGAGAGGACATCCACCTGCTTTGGTGGACTTAGTGGGATTTCATGGGATTTTAAGAGGATCTACCAACTAAAATGGTGATTTTATGGGATTTCTACCCAGAAAAACGGTGATAAAAAAGGGAGATCACCCAGAAACATGTTGAATTTCATGATAATTAGGGGATTTCTGGTGGAACCATGAGAAATAGAGGATTCAACTAGGAGAAATGGTTTTTTGAAAATGCTGATATCGTGGGCTGCCGGGAATATCATCATGTTGATACCCGGTAGGGGTGTCATCAAACATGGCTGGGAAATCCCTTGGAAATGGAGAACATGTGGGGGAGCCAATGGGAAACCCCGTTTGGAAAATGGTCTACAAATAGTGGCTTCTATCCACATGTATGTTTGTTTACGGATGTTACGGGAGGGTATGTATATATATATATATATGTATTATATATATATATATATATATCTAGGGTTGATAAAATAGGAATATCATGGGAATATATGGGTTTAGACACATGATTTATTGACAGGATCGTTAAACACAACCACAAAAATATTGTTGGGGTTGCTGATTGATTAACTACACCTTCGGGAATATAACAATCCATTGAACTAACATGATCATTATTCGTCTCATCATGCAAATTGTGAACATGACCTTGATTTTTGTGAAAGTAAATTATGTTAAGAAATCATGGGAATATCATGGGAACGTGTTGAATGTCATGGGAATATACGTTCACATTCAGAAAAGCTTTGCCAGAGATTTATCAACGATGTGACTGGGTTGTCTTGGATTTCTTTGCTGTTATTGAGGGGATGTTGGTTCCAAATCGATTTATTTGATTGGGATACGTATTACATGGGATGTAGCAAAAACAAATTATGATATCCCAGTAGTGATCAAACTGATTAAACAACTCTCTGATGTCATTGAGATGGTTTTGGTATATCACCGATTGCTTTCCCTCGTACAAATCCCCAGCCACATCATAATATTCATTTCGACTCTACCTCGGGCCCAGGCACGAATGGACTGAATACTGTACAAACCAGAGTTTCGATTGGGGTGTTCAACATTAGAGGAAGCTGATTATACAATATTATACAATCAATATGTATTAATATGTTAGATAGTGATGTATTATTTTGTACAATCAATGACATATCAATATTATGAATATGTAATATTATTCAATGCCATTCAAGTGATTTCCTACTTTTTTCTCGTCTTTTTGCTTTCTCGATCACAAAGTTGATGCCAATATCCTCCCCCAACTCATATAGACTACTTTTCTCTTGAGATGGATGATTCACAGAGTCTATGTTCGTTGCGAAAAACATGTTGCATCTGAAATCCTGGAAAAGCATCCCACTTTGTCATGACCCCATGTTTTTGAATACCCATGGTCCATGATCCCAGATCAACGAGATGTCTTTACATCTCAGATCGAGGCTGCACATCTTCTGAATACATCCCGTTTCAATTCTGCTTCAAATCTCATCTTTCTCTGTTAAATCTAGGCGAAATCCACCTGTGCTGCAGACTGTTTGTCCTAACTTCATTGTTCTTGTTTTCCGAGCAGCTGGGATTCAACATCTGTCCTTCCACAAATACTTCCACAAGTTCATGTATGGGTGTGTCTGAAAATGGGGAATACCCCCCAAATAGAAATTCTTTTTTCTGGCGAACATGCTGATTCAGCAATGTAATTGGGGACACATCATTTATCATTGCATTATCATTCATTATCCATCGTTCCATGATCAGTATCACTCATCTGGGGAAATTATAATATTTCACTAACCTGAATAGTTTGGCCATAAAAGGGGATGATTTCCCATATCACCATGATTTCCCCAGGCTTCGGGAGAACGACGAATCCGGTCGTGATGAAATTTATTCCAGATTCATTATGATATTCACATGATAATCACCAATGATAATCATCATTAATAACCATTAATAACCATTAATAACCATTAATAGCTAATATCCCATGGCTTCAGGGTTGATTCTCCATGGATTTTCTCCACATTTTCCTCCGGCCTCGTTTTCAGGCGGCGCTTTGGCCTGGCCGCTCACCACGTTGCTGGCTTGGTTAGAGGCAAGGACCCGTTGCCGCAAGGAAGCCTAGGCCGGGCCGGAAAAGCATCGGAAAAGCATCGGAAAATGGTGATTTAACAGCAAAATACAGCATTTTCCGATGTCAAAATTTGGGATTTACTCGGATTTATGGCTGAATACCCATGGGAAAACGATGATTTAACCACCAAAAATGGATTTTTGAACCATGGGATTTTTCTCGCTGGAAAGGCGAAGTTGGAGGCCACATACCTCCAATCACCTTGTGGGGGAACGGGGAACCACAAAGGTTTTGTGGGCTGTACGAATCGTTTACTCATAGGATATTCATGGTATACAGGTATTACACACTGAACATAGGATATGTTTACCTTTGAATTCAGGTTGACACGTTAGAATTCATGTTGATACCTTCGGATTTTTGCATATCACACAATGGTTTGCTACTGTGGTGTGTTTGATGGTAACAATAAGTGTTGTTTAAATGAGTAATACTCAATGTAACAGTAACTTTCGGGGGCCATACTAAACTACCAGTTACCAACGATATTAATGGAACACTCATACCTTGGGATATTTATAGGACATGAATGTTAACCAGGCATTGCTACCATGTGATCGTTGAAAGGTTTACTAATAGAGTTACCCCATGTCATAGTTTGATTTCATTTATATAAGTAAGATCTGCATCTGAAAACAAAGTCAAATTCAAAACAACAAAATAATTTACAAGTTTATCATTTCAAATTCAAACAGAACTTATCATGTCAAGTTACAAGTTAAATGCTTTACACAAATGTGAACCCAACTACGTAAAACGCACAAACAAATCCTGCACCACAAGCAAAATCGGCCCAAACCATCTCCCATACGTGCCGTGCTCAACGCTTGAATTGTTTACCCACATGAGGGATGGTCATGAATCCATCTCCATAGGGATTTACATACATATATTATATATACATACTTATAACCATTACATCCGATTTTGAGAATTCCCAAACTGCTGCTTAAATATGAAACGATATTCCCATTTATTCCCATTTGCTGGCTAACTTGTATACAACTGATTCACAATCTTAAAGGATTACATCCCATGATTGTTTACGTTGTTGGCAATATCCCATGAATTTTCCCCTTATATGACCGTAACAACGAGGATTCCCAAATCACTATATGAGCATGTATATATATATATGACCATAACATTACATAACTATATACAGTATAAATAACCAGTACAAACCTATGGCAACCATAGGCACATGCAAACCATACTCAAAGTTATACACCTCACAAGGAGAACGCCCGCGCCTGAGAGTTCAGGATCCGCTGTTGAGACCTGCTGATGGAAATCTCCTCCCTTAAATCTAGTGGAAACCCATTTTGAGAAGACCCATCCCCATTGAAGAAACGGGACTTGACATCACCCAATAGGGAAATTCTTAGGGTTGAAGTATTTAAAAATTTATGTAAATGTTGACCATCCCAAATTCTCCAGCAGGAACAACATCGGGGGATTGACCCAACAGAAAAGGGAACTTGAAGCTGTTGTCACCTGTTGTCGAGTTCCAAAAAAATTGGTATTTTAATAAACAACCAACATTCCCAATAGATTATAACAAGCATTATTAAGTTCACCAATTGGGTATTTCTGTTAATGAAATGCGGACTTCATCAAGAAGAAATGCGGACTTCCCCATAGCTATCTGATCCATCCCAGAGGACCTCTTGAAAACCCCAAAAAAGGTCGAATTCATAGGCCCAGAAAATAGGTCAACTAAGAGAACTAAGACCGTCTGTATCGTAAGTAACCAGCAGATAGAAAATTCAGGATTGCCCAATAGGTTGGATGTTGACTATTTTTTTTTGAAAAGAAGACCAGCTTTCTATTCTATCTGCTGGTTACTTACTACAAGGTGGTACCCCCCAGTTATAAGTTGGTTTATAAGCCCCAGTAACTATAGATATAACCCCCATAAACCCTAGATATTGGACTTATGTGCACCAATTTAGCTAACGAACTGGGGCACCACCTTGTATAACTCATTGCCTTGGAGGATCACCGGCTCTACAGTTTCTGGATCCCGTCTGGCCTTGGAAAACTCATAGTGGGGGACTTCGATTCTCGTGGGACCATATGGTGGTTTCCATAAATAGGCTACCCCCAAAAGGATAGTGTATAACCCATGACAGATCCATGGTGCTGGTATATATGCTAACATGAATGGGGTATATTGATGGGATCCATGTTACCATATATAGCAGCACCATGGATCCTATGGGTAATGGAAAATCCCATTAAAATGAATGATGGTACCGGGTACCCCCAAAATGAGGAAATCCTCATCCCATTGAACTCGACCCTCCAGTAACACGGGGCAACACACACTAGGCCTTGGAAGATTCCTGGTGGGCCACTCGAAAAATGTTTTTTTTCAGGGTCGAACTGTTAATTTACCAGGTACCATGGAAAACCTCATGGTGCCTATTTTTACCAGTGGGTAACAAAAAAGGGCTACCTAATAGGCACCATCAGATTGGTACCTCATCATCCACCATCATCCAAAAAAATCATCGCTACATCGCTAGCACAATCATCTCATGGCTACCATGGAATGTAGGGGAAAAATGGTGACTTGACATGACTTGACCATAAATAATGGGATATACAATGTCTATATCATGGGAATATGTTGAGGGTATATAATGTATATACCTGACTCGGCAATAAAACGCGGCTGGCTGGGAAATCCCCAAACTTCATGGAGGTTTATAGCTGGGAAAATCATCAAACTAGGATGTTGATCCAATTCATCAGTTTGCATTTGTTTTGACGTTTTATAAGTTTGCCCATGTTGTTAGCTGGAATTTTGCTTGAATAAAATATGTTGGCTGCAAACCAGACATTTGCGCGTGACGAATCCCGCATCTTGTTTTCCAACCCCAAGCCCCCAAAACCCAACATTGACCTCCCAAAAAAAGATCTGGAAGCATACTCGGAAGTGCAGTTCCACTTACAAGTGGATATACAAGCATAGCTATAGGGGCCCCATATCCAAACATGTGAGGGTTCTTTCACCATGGTGAAAAAAACCCAACAAATAACTTCAACTGCACCCCCAAGTACGTCATCTATCCCATTCTATTTGAATTCTCTTCCCACTAAACCAGCATTTTTCTTGGTTAAGTTACCATTTGCAAGCCCAAATTCCATTATAATCCCATCATCATCCTGTTAAAGTCCATTTGAATCCCATAAAAATAATCAGCATTTTTCGATCTTTTGCTTGGTGACATCGGCTTAAATCACCATGTTTTCATCCCATCGAAATCAGCATTTTTTAAATCCGTCCGTCGCCTGGACTGCGACTGCAAGGAGCGCATGCTCCGCAAATCCAACGCGCTCCAGTGCGCCATCTCCACGAGGCACCGGAGCCACCGGGGTCCATGGCACGGTAGAACGCCCGTTCCCGGTGATGGCTATGACATAACAGTTGTGGCACGAGGTCACGTACTCAATGAACTTCTATCACTTTGGAAGAGTTAGGATAAACCGTTACATATCATATCATACAATTATATCATAGTTATATCATTTTGATGTGGTTTTGGTTCCTATTTTCAAGGTTTAAGAAAATTTAAGGGTGAATTTTTGGGCATCGAAGGCATCCAACATGGGGCGCTTTAGATTAAAAATGGCATGGGGACGCACAGCAAGGTCGGTCTTCAATGCGCTGAAAATTTGGATTGCTGCCAGAAATAGCCTCTGGTAATTTGTTACAGTTTGCGAACTTGAACATGGCCATAGACATAGTTGATTTTTCCATCGAAACATGTTATTTTCATGTATTTTCCATCGTTTTTTGTATGTTTACCAGAGGGTACTCGATTCGAATCCATCATTTTAACATCATCTCTGCGACTCTGATGCTTTGTTCTTGGACCTATCCGACTGACATCGCAGTGATGGATAGAGTTCATTCTGGGTCAAAACATCTCAAAACACCCATGAATCATATTTCAATATATGTATATCATTGTATATCATATTGATAATTATTGATGATGATTGATAATTATTGATAATGTTCTGTCCTCATTTCATGGTGACATCTCCATCTCGGTTTTACAGCATGCCAGGCAAGTCAACTGAGACATGAATAGCCTCAAATCCCAAGCCATACTGGTTGGCCGATATATAGTATGGCTGAACCATTAATCAGCTTGGCTAACAAAGCCTAGCTACAAATCGCCAGATATGTTAAATTATGTTTCATTTCCCATCCCACCTTTGCAAATCTGCACTATATCCCATTACTTGGGGGGTGCAGTTCCAGCTGCAAGTAGATAAATCATTATGTATCCATTTATATATCTCCAAAAAAACAAACAAACTATTATCCGTTATTATCCCCATAAATAGTGATAATATATCATCTGCATGATATGCTTAAAAGACTGAAAATTGTTTGATCCCCATTACATTCCAATAATATCCCATTATGTATTAAATAAAACAGATCCCATGATTTACAATTTATGATATCCAGTTATATCACAGTTGCCACAATCCACTTGGGGGTGCACTTGGGCTTGTTAATGGATCTTTAAACCACTATACCCATGATATCTCAATCATATCATATTATATCCACTGGCCCTATTATAATACCGTTCTTGATGGTTAAATCCAATTCAACCACCATTATTGCTGGTAAACGTATAAGAACATATCAATAAATGTCCCATGATTCTCTCAACATTATCCCCTTTAATTAAACCTTATAAAAAAAACACATTAAACTATTATTATACCTCACCATTCACCCATTGAATATCCCATTCATTATCCCAACATCTTTGATGGCCACACCACATGAAAACTAGGCACCGATTGGGCTTCCCCCAGCCACAAATTCCCATGGTCCTGGACTGTTCATGGAATTTTACGTACGCTACGTCAATGGTATTTTAACGGATTGTTAATGGTATGTCAAGCGGATGTGAATGGTAAATGACAATCATAATCTAGTAATGGTACGTATATTTGATGGTGTCAGATTTGTTGAAACAAAATGAAAATCATCCAATGTGATCCAATATGCTAATGGCAAATGAACTTGTGGCATTTGCCACGACCTCACAGGTGTAGCACTCAAAACATGTTACGTTAGACGTGCCACTTTTCGACCCATGCAACGGGGGTAGCGGCCATTCACATTGGAACAGCACGACCCATGTTTGCACACCTCCTATGAACGGCCAACACAGCACCAGGTGGTCAGGCTGCAAAAGAGAGGCTGCGATGATGCCCCAGTTCGTTCGCTAAGTTAGTTTCTAACTCCAATACCTAAGGTTTATGGTAGAATATGGTAGATATATCATGATATATCGAACTAGATAGTTACTATGGTTTATCTAACTTAACTAACTTGTAACTTGGGCACCACCGTGTATAATTGGGTAAACTTCCGAAAGTCAAGTCATCCCCTATTCGTCGCAGGGACTCAAAGATGATCCAACCATTTTATATGCCATCCAACAGTTACCATCCAAAAAGAAAACGGTGCGATTAAACATATTTTCATTTTACACAGAAAATTAAGTGACTACAATCAATATATCTGTTGATGATATTTTTATATAATTATCAGTGAGACCTCGCATGTTGTTTTCCAGTCCCAAATGACCGCAGCCATGATAGCGGAACATTTCCAACAAAGAAGACAAATTATCCGACCATCTTGTCTACCCTTTGGTAATTTACCATCGAAAAACTATGGAAACCACTTCCATAGCCTCGTGGCTGTGCGGTGGCTGTGCTGAGCGCGTTGTCGTCAAAGTCGCCAGCTTCAAGCCGTTTCATGGGGATTTCATGGGACTAAACCCATGAAAGATGGGATTGTTATCATCCAATATCTGATTATCCAACAGAAATTGGTGGTATAACTATGGTATATTAACTATCATCCATCTAATCACTTAACCTATGGTTTATTGCATTCCAGAAATTGGTGGTAGAAACTTCTAAGCTGTCCTCAATTGGAGGTGAAAATTGTTTGGGTTACAGCGGTTACCGCATTTGTCGAATGGTGAAAACAAAATCGATATCTGGTTGGTGGTTTTAACCATCTTGAAAAATATTTGTCAATGGGAAGGACTATCCTATATATTATGGGAAAAAAGTTCCAAACCACCAACCAGATATAGTTGAAACCACCAACTGGAGGTTTCCTAAAATAGGGGTACCCCCAAATCATCAATTTTCGTAGGATTTTCCATTATAAACCACCATTTTGGGGTACCCCCCATTATAGGAAACCACCAACAAGCAACATAAGGTTCTGGACATGGCATATGCGTCTGATGCTGCAGCCAACATTTGTTGGGTGCCCGGTCGGATAACCATGACATATATATATTTATGTGTGTGTTCACGGTGTTCAACCTATAATAACCTATAATTAGTGGGTGGTTGGTGATAATTTCACCATAACCATATAATAACCTACTATAACTATCCTGTTGGATATTTGTTGAACAAATGCTGTCAGGCAAGGTGTTTTCAATTGATCTCATTTGGCTGAATGGCTGGCAACTGGCCTGGCACCCAATGATCCGGATGACCCAGCCACAATTGAACAAGCAGCAGAACAGGCCGGATGAACCAGGCACAATTGAACAAGCAGCAGAACAGGCCCCAAAAAAACAGTTCACAACAGCAAGCATATAATTGATTACAACTGATTATTATTTGTATCATATATCTTGATATATTATATCATATTATATCTAATTTCCCTTTTCAATATCTTAACATATGATCAACCACTTCAGGCCGAACGTAAATGGAATTATATAGTCGAGCAGGCAGGATGTCAAGCATCAAGCAGAATGTCTGGGACTTTCCCCAAACAAAATATCAACCTAGACCCTCAACTTCCCCATAAAAATGTGTCTTTCGTCTTCATTATCTTTTGATATGTTAGTTTGCCGATATTACATTAATTACCTTTACGCATCTTATTGCCTCAGAAATCGGATGTCTTTTTTCTACATGTTCTGCTAATCTGTACCCATTTTAATTGGTACTTTGAGGGCCGAGGAAGCAGCTTGGCTTGCACATCGCAGTTCTATACTGCGGTGACCAGGCTGGATGGTCCAGCAAATCCAGCAGGCGTTTGGAACCACCTCAAGCGAAATCGGTCAAATTTCCATGGCATACGGTGTGGGATTCTGATATATTCAAATCCATTCACCTGCTTCAGATAGTTCTCCAGCTGCATTTGGGAAAGGCCGTGCGACATCAGTTAGATTTAGATATCCCTCGGCGCCAAAAGGGTCCAAAAAGTGTAGTGGTTGATCTAACCCGATCTAGACAGGTACCTTTTCTTAAATCCCACGTCTCCATAGCTATCGAAATTTGATCTACGTTTCTGTCTTTTCTGGGGCTTCACCAGTCTCAGGCTTTGGAGCTTCACCAGTTTTCGGTCACCCCAAGTCATCAGCGTTTCAGTCGTTTTTTTATGGGTGCGAAAAAAACCATCCCCAAATGGCTAGTGCCTTGTTTACTAAGCATTGGATTTCAAAAAAATGAAATTCACTTCGATGTTCCTATATGTTCCCATTTAAATTCATTAAAACCTCCATTTCTTGTGCATGTTCCTATATTTTCCTATCGCTTAAACCGAGAAAAATTGAGCGCAGGGATTTCCCACGGCCAATATTGCCGACGTGCTGGATGACATCAGATTTAAGTGATTCAGAATGCCCAGAGAAGTGCTGATTCCGAAAAAAAATTGAAAAAACAACAAATAAAAACCCATCAAAAAAAAACTGAAAATAAAACACAAATCAGAAAAACAAAAAAAAAACAAAATAAACACAACTGGAAGACAAATACTCAACACAAAAAATGATCAAATAATAAACAGCAAACAAACAACAAATGTGAGGACAAAAACACAAAATACAAGAAATAAACAGATAATAAACAAAAAAAGGAACTTGGCTGCAAAACGCTGATATTGAAGGAATAACTTGGGAAATCTGCTGAACATTGGGAAAAACAGGAAAAACATGAAGATTGTTTTTTTTTTATTTTCTGAGTCTTCTGTTGAGTCTCTGTTTTCCAGTTGTTTTTTATTTGTTTCTTTTGTTTTTCTGATTTGTTTTTTATTTTCAGTTGCATTTTTGGGTTGTTTGACTTATTTGATTATATATTCTGATGGTCATCACCAGGATGTGCCCCCATAACTGCATTATAAGTTACCGGTATATGTTTAACAAAATGGCTATGGACATGACCGTCTTTAATAGCTAAAGCATCGAACTATACCTGGGTCATGTTCCAGTTCGCAAAGTGCTAGCTCACATATCATTATATATTCTCCCATTATATCCCACTTACATCCCAATTCTATCCCGCTTATATCATCTTATATCCCAATTGAATTTCTATTGTTGTTGGTTGCAATCGTCGGCTCTCACCGTTCCAAGCAACCTGGGCTCATGTTGACGGCGGCGGCGGAGCACCCAGGGAGATCCCTGCTTGTGCTGGGTCAAAGAAATCCTGCCAGCGCCAAGGTTCCAGTTGAGCTACTCGGTGTGCGTCTGGATTTTCCCCATGGTGAAACCCGTATGGAAGTGGGATATTCCGACATTCCATTTATCTGACTGGGGTATTTATGACGCATATTGTCCACTTAACTGGGATGCACCCCCAAGTACAAAGTTAAGGAGTGGAACTGAGAAGAAAATTGGACGATTCCTCGAGGAACATGGGATACATCTACCAAGAAACGACATATCAAGATATGAATTCGAGTTCGTGGTTCATCTGATTCTTGAGCTAAGCAATGATATCTAAATGTGGGGAACCGGGTCATCAAAACCTGTATTGAATAATGCGGTAAACCAAACTATCCCCAATTGCACCAAAAATGGTTGGTATCAACCCTCCCAAATTGGAGGATTACTTCTATGAACATGTTTCGAAAGCATGTTCCAGTCTTTATCAGTATTTCCATCAATCTATATCGAACATGATTAATCTTATCATAATCTACATCTTTGACATCACATACTGACATTATAATTATTAGTTTGATTTATAGCAATCATATATATTGTAGATTGACATTACCCAGCCATCTAACGAAGTCAGTATAATCTATACTGGTTGGTGGTATACCTACCCTTCTGAAAAATACGAGTCCGTCAGTTAGGATTATGAAATTCCCAATAATATATGGAAAAATAATCCATTTTCCAAACCACCAACCAGTCATCATACTCCAATTCGACCATTTCATACCACCATTCTTCTTGCTTAGTTATCACTATAAAGTCCACCAGGGTTTGCTGGTAAAGATCCCATGACTTCGGACCGATTCGCGTTGCGATTCGCGGCCGGCCGAGGGGCGGAAGGGCCGCCAGCGACGTTCTGATTGGGGTTCGAGGCGATGGGATTTGGACTCGCTGAGAAACTGATCACGTTCACCTAGGGACCATCGATGGGAAACCAAAAAACTGGAGGCCAATTCAAAGATTGTTGAAGACCTGGTGGAAGACATGAATATATATATATATATTTTGATTTAGTTATTTATTATATGTTAATTTTAATGTTAATTTTAGATATAGATACGCGCAAAAAGATTCAAAAAATATGGCTTTGAATGAACAGAACCTTCGCAGACCCGTCACCCTTTTCGTGATTTTCTGGTAACCAGTCATTCGAGGTCGATAGGAGAGCTGATTCCCTCCTCGGATCCTCGGTTTTTTGGTTGTTAATCCAGAAAATCATCAACCATAGAATCTATCCCCTTTCCCCTTGAAAGCCACTTGTAACATCAACCAACTGATGGGTTTAGCTGCTGAAATTTTCATGGTGAATCTCGCATCCGGCATGTTCAACTCCCAGTGACGCCGCTCGTGCCCGGAATGTCTGCGAGCTCTTCGGCCAGAATTCCTACAGCGGTGCGACAAAAAAGGCCAAAAAGAAGGGTTGAACCAGCAACCAGCAAAAAAAGGGTGGTTGAACCAGGAAGATTATTCCTGGCTCAAACTTACAATCAAAAGAATTTGGATTGGGCGATGAAGATCATATTTTCTGCAGACGTGGATCCTTTTGCAGCACAAAGCCAGGGAGATATCTGGGGCTAAACAAAGATCCCACAGGGAAATCTGTGACATATGTATGTATGTATGTATGTATGTATGCATGCATGCATGCATGTATGTATGTATGTATAAATGTATAAATGTATAAATGTATAAATGTATGTATGTATAAGCAAATATATATATATATGTATATATATAGATATGTATATATAAATACATATATGTATGCTGATATGTAAATATATATATGTGTGAAGGCATGTATATATATATATATAGTTGTGTATGAAGATATGTTTATAGATATGTTGATAGATATGTATATATATATGTATGTAAATAAAAATGTATATACATGTGTATACAAATATATGTAAATATTTATGCAAATATAAATGTATATACATGTGGCTACATATATATATATATATATATGAATCTATGTATATATATATATGTATGTATATATAAATGTAAATACATGTGTCTACATATATATATATATGAATCTATGTATATATACATGTATCTGTATGTATATATGTATATGTATATACATGTCATATATATACATATGTGAATGTGTATATATATGCATATATGTACATGTACATAAATACGTCTGTATATATATATATATACATATTTGAATGTAAATAAATAAATGTATGTATATACAACATGATATATATGTGATATAGCAATACATATTGATATATATATATACAACTAATAATAATAATATGTATATATATACGGCAAATGCCTGGCTTTGCCCGGACCCGCAATGACGACAGGCGACGCATCATCATCATCATCATCATCAGAATTAAACCCTTATTGAAGATCTTCAATGAATGTAGAAGTTTAACGCGGGTGGGAGAATAAAACCCTTATTGAAGATCTTCAATGAATGTAGAAGTTTAACGGGGTGGGAGAATTAAACCCTTATTGAAGATCTTCAATGAATGTAGAAGTTTAACGGGGTGGGAGAATTAAACCCTTATTGAAGATCTTCAGTGAATGTAGAAGTTTAACGGGGGTGGGAGAATTAAACCCTTATTGAAGATCTTCAATGAACGGGGGTGGGAGTTTTTTATTACCTAGTACCTTTGTTGATCTTCCCAATTGAATGTAAAGTTTAACGGTGGTGGGAGTTTACTATTCCCTAGTACCTTTGTTGATCTTCCCAATTGAATGTAAAGTTTAACGGGGGTGGGAGTACCATATTCCCTAGTACCTTTGTTGTTTTTCCCATTTGATTTTTGTGAAATTGCATCAACATTTGTTTGGGAATGGGAAACCTCTACGCTGCAACGCCTAGGCAAAGCCCAGGCCTTGCGCGTATATATAATATGTATATATATATATATGTATGTATGTGTGTGCATATGTACGTATGTATATTATTGTGCCATTTTATTTGAATCTATTTCAGGACGATCTTAAAGTTCTTGAAACGCATATCTATTCTGGGCAGTTGGCTTTCAACTTCTCTGCTTAGTGAGTGTTGGTAATTTGAATGGATTTCACCAGTCCCAAATGGAGGTTTCCTACAAGGGAGATAGCCCCAATAGTATAGCTGGATGGTTTCTAGTGAAGAATTCGATTAAATTCCTACCAACATGGATGATTTGGGGGCACCCCCGTTTTGGGGACGGGTCAAAACCTATTACTGTATCAAAATATCTAGGGGAATATTCACAGCCATTAGGGTATCTAGGGTACCAGGGGAATAAACACCCAGGATTTGGGGTACCCCCCCATTTTCCTTCGGAAACCTCCGATTGTCTTCAAAGCCAAGCTGCTTTGTGCAGCGTCTGAAGAGTAGCCAGAGAGTCTTTGGCCTTGCTGCGGCAGCATTTGGGGAACTGCAGGACATGACTTATAGATGGATATACCTTATTGATCCGTTGGACATCGCCGTCCCTTAGACACCAGATCTGTCCTCTGGTGATGCGGGACATTTCAAAGAAATCCCATCATGAAATGTCCTAAAAGCCAGCTTAGATTCCCAGAGAGTAGGAAACCTATGGATACCTTACTCCACACACACATCACCACACATCACCATTGACCGATGATCCCTTGTTTTCCATCTTTTGTACATCCTACAGCCCAGTTGTCGACAATATTGTCATGGTCAACCTGTGGTACAACACCAGACTAGTAGAGATTCCTCTGGCAGAGAAATGGGTGTTTCCATAAATGGAAGATCTCCAAGCTCGCTGGATGGTGGGTTTATTTCATGGAAGATCTCCTTTTAAAATCGCTAATTTAGGGTACCCCAAAAATTCAGGAAACCTCCAAATGAAACTATTCCCCGGTCCCAATTCCAGGTGCCCATCCCACCTCGCGAAAGAGATGGATACCCCAAGCTGCCCAAGCTCTTAGCATTTTCCAATTAGGAGCACTCTAAATATGTATCTAAAAGATATGCTATTGACATACTACATTATATATATATTATGATTATATATACACATGTGCCCTAAAACGTATTTACATATGTGTTTACATATGTATTGACGTATGTACTGTATATTACAGTAGTATATTCATTTTTGCTGTGTACCTCTTTGCTTCCAAGAATTTCATCTATCCCAAAACGGAACGCACGTCGGCGTCGTGGCACACACACTGGAGCTCGCTTCCTCTCCTTCCACAGAGATCTGAAAACCTCAGTGGAACATAGCTGGGATCTATGAATGTAAAAAATCCCCCATATGGTAATTTCACGTAGTTTCATAGGTAACTTGACCCATCCCCAAATTTGGGCTATAACATCTTACACATGGAATTATCATTTTTTTGGGGGTGACTTACTGACTTACAACTGGTATTTCGGGCCATAAGTGTATAGCTGGTATATGTCGGTATGATTCGCTCCTCCCAAGAAATCGACGTGGTAAGCCAGCCGTACACCCTACCCCATGTAGCCAGAAATGACGGCTAATCCACCCTAAGAATGAACACCCCTCAGAAACCAGGGCTTGGAAATTTGCACATATTTGGGGCCAATAGGGTCGTTTAATATTAGGGGGATTGGAGTGTACCGTATTATACCATTAATTCATTAATATGATCCCTTTAATGTTCCATTCATTCCATTAATGTTCCATTCATATTCTACTAACATTAAAGAATGCAATGGTTTTTCTGTGGATTTCCGGATTTTCGAAGCGCGCTCTTCTGCCTTCAAGCAACACACACCGAGCGATTCCTGCAAACCTGGGTGATGAGGGTCTAAAAATGGAGGGCCCCAAAGCAATCCAGTTGCGGTGGGGAACCTGGGGATACAACTATGACAAAACTGTGATGCTTTGGCAATTTTGCTAGTGATGATCGCTTTTTAATGGAATTAATGGAAAATGAATGAACATGGCAGATTTGGTTTCAAAATGTGAGATTTACCGAACCCTATTACGCTTCAAGCTGAATTCAAAAGGGAACAGTCAGGTTTAAATCCATCTGATGTCGATACTCTCCGGTATCGTCAAACGTGGTGGGAAATGCCCTGATCTAAGATGGGAAAATCATCAACCAAAATGGTGGATTTTCCATTGTCTTTGATGAACTACCGGAGGGTAGTTCACCCAAATTCTCCCAGTGACTATTTTCATCAGAAACTCGAAAAATCAACAATATCGTAATCTCCCCATGTTTGGCTGTCAACAAAACAATCAGAATAATCTCTGTCTCGTCCAAGATTTGCTCAAATTATCCCCAAGTTGGTTGATATCCACAATCGTTCTGCCCATCATATCCTACAGTATCAGTCTGGGCTTACCCCTCCCATCTCTCCATCTCCTCTCGCCATGGCACGTCGTTTCCGCAGCCCCCCATGAGATCCGTGGTCCGCCGGCACAGCGCCCAGGACGGACCAGTCCAGATCCTCCAAGCGCCGCAAGGCTTTGTCGCAAGGCTTTGTCGCAAGGAATGATCAATTTGATCTCAGACTCATCGCTCTCCTGGCCGACCCTTGTGGGTGGCTGTGGCTGTGGCTGTGGCTGGGTTGGCAGGTGAAAAGCCTCTTTTCTGGGGATCACCGGGGGAGTTGGTCAAATCCCGTATTGGGACAATTACAGTATGTGTCATTGCCAATAGTGCAACAAATATATCTATTTACACATACTCCTACTACGTAGCGACGTGGTCTATTATCAGAGTTTACTATTGCATCTGCTTTTGGCCGAGCGGTACATAATCAGATATCAGCAGGCAATGTCTTTTTTCAGGCTTGGGGAGGTACGAATCAATGTATGAATCAATCGGTCCATCACACTGCAAGACCCGGTCTGCTTTTCGTAGGTTTAGGGGTTGCTTCAGGGATCTGCAAGATACTCTTTTGAACATCCTCATGTTCAATCCATGTGTTTCTGTGGGATAAGAAGAAAATACAAAGGAAACGGGCAAACAATGTGATGCCAATCTTTTCATTTTTTCTTGTGGCGAGTGGTGAGATGACTCTTGACACAAATTAATCCATTCATCCTTTGATATCTTCAAATTCCCTGTTTGGGGCCCTGACATGAATAAAGCCAATATGTATGTCATCTTCAGGGAATGGCTTATCATCATAAAAGTCCCATTATACAACCATCAACGAATCAACGATGTAAGAGGTGTATCAATATCTATTCAACAATCACTAGCCCCATCTTGGTTAGTGAAAACCTCCATTTTTGCAGATGTCTAATCTTAATCAGCCCTTCATTTTTCCTGGTAAGCATCCCAATGTTTTATCAGCAATGCAAAAACAGCGGGTAAAACAAACCCATTGGTTGAAAAAAATACAATTGACTATGCACCGTTTAATCATGTTTAATCACTGTATAGATGATATCACTACTATCCCCCATTTAACCACCATTGATCCGTAAAGAGTACTGTACAGACGAAGCTTATTATCTGAGCACATTGTCCTGACAATTAACCAGAAAGGTTCGCAAATATCTGTTCATCAAAGAAAATAGCTGTTCATCATCAATGGGGATAAAGGTACTATTCTGTTGTCAAAATCTGTTACTGAATTCTGTTCATAAGTTATAACCCCTTCCCCCTAATACTACCCCCCCCCCAGATAATAAACACCTCAGGTAGTTTTTATTATTAGGGGGGTATTTATTATTAGGGAACCAAAGCGGACCCTAGTTTTTACTATTTGGGAGAGGTTTAACTAGCCATCATTCCGTGATGGAAAAATGACGTGAGGTCATGACATAACCAAATTCATCCAGATATATTAACTAGCATCTATGATTATAATCTATTATATATAGATATATGTATTTCCATTATATCCCCATTTATAGATGGTAGAATACGTGTAAACTGATGTTTCATGGTTCAATGATGGTTTAACCAAATAAATGACGATGTCGTCATGGCTAAATAACCCTAAAACACCATGGTTTTGACGGTTGAAGCATCATGCCGGAAACTCCACCATGTTTCATGCAGCCAATCCACCGCTTTCCATGAAAAAAATCCGATTAATCCCATGTAATCCTCAGAGGTGAACGGGGTCCATGAGTCACGGGGTACCCCAAATCATTCAATTTCATCATCCAAGATTGGACTATGATTGAATTCCAAGATTTGCAAGTATCATTGAATCATGATTATCCCAATCACCCATTTTTTATCAATCCATTTCATCATCCACAATCAACCATGGTTTATCAATAGTTATCCAAGAGTAAATTCACAGGATTGACAGCTTATCCTTCCCTATGGATCCAAACACATCAAACACTATCTGAGAGGGTACTTCACCCGACTTAACCTCCTAAATCATACCCCAGTCGTGCTTCCTATAAGGCTGGATCCATAGGGCTTAAATACGGTATCTACTGGTCTAAGGAAACCATTGAACCAAGTGGCTGCCAGCTTGGCAATGGTGCGCTTCAAGGCCGCCACAGCATCCTCGTTCTCCTCACGTTGAGGTCAAACAATGGAGGGTTTGAGGTGGAAAAATTGGGATTCCATGGGAAAATCATAGTAAAATATGGGAAAATCCATGGACAATGTGGAAAAATCGTTGGAACATCATAGGCAACTGCGAGAAAACATGGGAAAATCATCGAACTAAATAGTGTGGGAAACCCGATAAAAAACACATACCATTTCGGGGTGGTGATCTAAGCATCCACAAAAAAGGCGATTTGGGGGATGGTTTATGGCATTGGGTTTACCACATTAATTGGGATTTGAATGGAATTTAGCATAACAACTTGGGATTTAGAACATAAGCAGTTGGATCTGAGCATGAAACATATGAACCATGGCAATTTCATGAGATTTTTCGCTACACAATATCACATCTACATTGGGATTCCAGCATCAAAACTTCTTCGTTAGATAAAATCCAGCTGATCGAGGCAAATAGACAACATTGAGTCCAGTACTAAGTTGCATGTTGGGTAAGTAGGATAAGGTCCACTTATATCGTGCCTTATATAAGTAACATTAAGTAACCTGTTTGCTACCAGCTTGCTCTAACATTTTAGGTACCAAGGGTGTACCAATAATAACACCACCTTCTGGCAATCATTTAATGATGGGCTAGAGTAACCCTGTTTATTCCTATCATATCTCATCTCTACCATTTCAATCCATTTCATACCACCATTCTTGTTGCTTAGTTATCATATTCTATCCACATGTTTGCTGGTAAAGATCCCATTAAATCACCCTTTCGGTTGTTTCCCCACCAAAAGTCAATGGCCATTTCAGGTACCTAAACTGGAGGTACTGTACCATTTTTCAGTCCATATTTTGGGGGTACTGGTATATATCCCCTGAAATTTAGCCCTGAATCATAGACCTTATATATGGTAGGTATCCCAATAAATCGGTACCTGAGAAGGCCATTGAATCATGGTTTAGTCATGGATTATACAATTAATATAATTAATCGATTGTTTTATGGGATAACTACAACTAATACATGGAGGTTTCCGTTTTGTCATGGGGGTACCCCCAGTTCTCATCCATTTTTCTTTGGAATTTTCCATGAAACCATCCTCCCTGAAGCCACTCAAAAACGCTCCTGGAATGCCTGCGCGTCAGGCACCGACAGGACGAAGTTGCCTCAGCCGTGCAGATGGAGGGCGGCGGGAAGAGATGACATCCCAAAAAAGTGGAAACTCTATGGAAATCCTAAGAAAATCCAATGGAAACTATGGAAATCCTATGAAGACCAATGGAAACCCAATGGAAATCCTATGGAAATCCACGAACATCTGAAATCTACGGGATGGAAATTCTATGGAAATCTACGGAAATCCTATGAAAATCGCTGGAGATCCTATGGATAGAATCTGTGGAAATCCCATGGGAATCTACCCCCAAAGTCGAATGATGTGGTGCCCACTTGTTGAATACAGGGGGAACTGCCAGTGAATAGAGATATAAATATTATAAATGATAGAACATGATATTTATAGATAGAGATATAAATGATTATAAATAGATGATATGATAGAACATATTTATAAATGATAAACTCAAATTTTGTTGGTTCTATGATGTTCTATGTGCTATCCCATGACATATCTTGAAAACTGGCTGATTCATCCTCATCATGTTGTTGTTGTCGGGTACATAACTCCTCACCTCCACCACTGAGAAGCACCCCAGCCGGATTGTATGAATATCAAACATTCTGTGTATAGATTTAAATGATATATGCTAATGTATATCGCTGTTACTTAATCAATTATATCCAAAAAATAATACAAAAAACATATATCTATATACACTTATATTGCAGCCTCTAACATCTAGAATCATATACATAATTATACATATATGAACTTCCATTGAATACCACTCCCAAATATGTATAATGATCTTGGTAGACATCTATATCCCAATATGTAAAAGAATATCATCATTATACATTAAAGATCGCTATACAGTTACAATCAAATCCAATCATATACAATCAAAGACAATCATATAATCATATATCAGCAAATGCAATCATATACAATCATTTACAATCAGATACAACCATATATAATCTAATATAATCAAGTATAATCATAGATAATCAAGCATAAAATCATACATATACAATCCAATATAAAATCATGTATATATATATATATGATAATGATAACACTAAAAACAATAATCATAAATAATCATATGTAAAATCAAACACATACAATCATGAAATTATACATATATATATATTCTTCAAATGATCCACTGGTGGCAACGCTCCTTCCTCGCCTGTGGCGATAAAGATGGCAGCCAGCCCTGCGGATAATCCCAAGCCAACTCCAAGGGCGATACCTGCAGAGAATCCCGTGGCCGGGCAACTGTTGAACAACGCAACCGTTGCTATGTGGAAACCATAGGAAAACCATGGTAACACCATCAGAAACCATAGGAATCGGAAACATGGTGATTTAACCAAGAAAATGGGGATAGCCCATGGGATTTTTGGTTGTTGGTTTATGAAGAAGCTAAGTTGGGGTTCACCTAACTTGGTGAACGTTTGGCTTTATGGGGGGGATATAAACCAACAAACATAGCTGGGGACCCCACTTTGTGGGTGATTTGATGGGATTTAACCATCAAAAGTGAACATTTAAATGGGAATATAATACAACGTGGGGCCCCAGTTCGGAATCGCTAATATGTCACTAGGCTTACATATATGTATCGAAGATTATCGAAGTAGTTAACGGGATTTACGAGTCAACTTACAACTGGGGGGCCACCTTCTACTTCATGGATCAATATAGCATGCAATTATATTGTGGCCAAATCGTTTCAACCTCACCGATGATAAAAATCTCATATCATCTATGATAGGATCATGAATAATGATTCACCAACCTGATAGGTTCGGCAATTTCTGGATAGGTATCCCATGTTACCCCTTATTTTCACTATCATTTCCAGTGAAGTCGTGACATGAGGTCCTTATAATTTATCCAAATAGGCCAAGATATCGATGAATGAGTTCCTTCAACGGATGTATTCCGTACATGATTTGGATACGCTCTGAGAATTCGAGACTCAAGGGTGTTGAAACAATCACACGTTGGAGTTGTGCTTGCAAATTCGGGTTGAAACATCCAACACACTGAGAGTTTTTAGCATCAAATATGGGAATACCTGAATAACCATGAAAACATGTGGGTTAAGCATTAAAAAACAATGTGTCCAGCAGATTTGGGATTCAAGGCATCAATAAATCAATAAACAAAGATTTTCGGGGACGAGGCAGTTTTTTCGAAACCGTGGGAACCACAGCTAGATTGGTGACGAGTAAAGCATTGCAGTAACCATCCCATTTTCTGGCACTCAGCAACTTTACACATACACTAATTGGCTCTTTTCACATCTGAGACCAAAGATGAATGTCGATTGTTAAATGTCAAAGATAAATAGCATTTATTTCAGCCAGTTTTCCACCAGTCGCAAAAGGACTGAGACTTATTCGTGACACCACTTCGCTGTGACACGGCTTGGGTTGCAACGTCGAGGTTGCGGGGAACCCCCCTCGAACCCACAATCCACGTGGCTGACCTCAGATCGCCTTATCCAAATGGGTATGGCACAAAAATTGGGCATCAAATGGACCCACTCAATTGGCAGTTTTTGGTGTTAAACCCTCCATGTCTAGGTGGGTTATTAGAACTTTTAGCCTATGCACATTGAATATATTCAATCATGGACTATTTTCATCTATTTTCTGTATTGTTGGGTCTATACCTGGGTTGTATACCCCTTATCCATCGTTATCCGTTATACCCCTTATCATATCCCCATATGTTTGCTGGATCATCATTCTCGCCTTCAGACATGTCCACATTTCGCCGAGGTTCCGATCGCAGCGCTCATGGAAACTCCTGGAGGTTTCTTTTTTCGGGAAGCTGACGTAGAAAACAATGGATATAAATGGCTGGTTGGTGGTTTCCTTGAAAAATATGAGTTCGTCAATGGGAAGGATGACAACCCATATATGAAATGGAAAATAAAAATGCTTGAAACCACCAACCAGATATACAGATATAAATGGTATTGGCATTATTACCCTATAGGGCAAACTAACACAGATGTGGACAAAAAACATGGTTTCCTTAGAAAAAAAAACGTGAAAAAACCATCTGCAACTCGTGGATTTTCCGATCTAATGTCAGTTTAGGGGGTATGGATAGTTCCACGTGGCTGGCTGGATCCCAACTGCTGATTCTCGATCCTGCTTCCAATCATACAACACCCAAACCATAGATCGTGGTTGTTCGAACAAACCTTGAAAGAATGGGAAACTTTATGAAATTCTCGTAATTTTGTTTGATTCATTACTGCAGATCAATTTTCGAATCCGGTGTTGTTGTTGTTGTTTTATTTTTTTTGCCAGCTGTATTTGGCAGATTCTCTTGTTGATTCAGTCATTTTCCGTCACTTAAGACCACTATGTTGGTTCCTAAAGGACAACTAAGACACCACATTTTGAACCAGGTTGCTTCCTGTCACCAAAAAAAACTCAAATTCCCTCTCATTTAATTCCATCGAACATATGTGTGGTTCCTTTAACCACCAAATCAGAACTCCCCGTTTATTATTTGCAATGAGCCCCCCTGAAAAACCACAATGGATGATAGTTCTATCACAAACCCAAATGACTTCACCGAAAATTAACTGTGCAACTTGGATAAGCTCTAAATCCCATCAAATCCACCATTTTTCCTGCTATATGTCCCATGAGAAATCATCTTAATTCATCCATTTTCTTGCTAATATATAGCTATAAATCCATGGAAATCCATTGGAAATCCCCAATTCTCTTGCTATACCCTCTGGTAACTAACAATAACTATGGAAATCACCATTTATACTTGATTTACCCATGAAAAATAGTGATTTTCCATCTAAATCACCATTTTCCCACGGTTTTCCCACCGTTTTCCCCGTGGAAAAACGGCCCTTTGTGGCCTGAGGCCACCGCGATGGCCGTGGCGGAGTCCGGTTCGGGCGGCGGGGCACCACAGGTCAAACAGGTCCAGGCGTCTTCGTCGCCGCAGTCCGTGCAATCGCCTGAACGAAAGATGGAAAAAACCATGGGGATTTTTTGAAGTCTATAAATAGTATATGGGATATATATATATATGGTATATATGGTATATATGGGATATATGGGATATATGGGATATATGGTATATATATATAGTGTATAGTGCAAATATTCGAAAAAGAGTTGATCGAAAAGGTGTTAATATTTAGTGTTAATATAGTATAATTGTAGTATATAGTGTGAACATATTATGTAGTGTTAATAAGTGTTTATATATAATGTTAATACATAGTGTTAATATCAATATCATAGTGCTAATATTATATAGTGTTCAAATATAGTGTTAATATATATATATAGTGCTAATATATATATAGTGCTAATATATAGTGCGATTACCATGTAGGAATATCCCCATCTATACATAGATTTTTAATGAGAAAGGGATTTTCGTGTGATTTGAATGGGTTAATGATGGTTCATACTTGTTAATAATGGTTAATCATGATGAATAATGGGATTAATCATGGGACATTGATGGTTAGAATTTATAAGCCCTGAAAATATACTTCTACAATCCCTATAGACAATGTTAAAAACAGATAAACAGTGTTGATTATATCCCATATTTCATCTATCTATAGTGGTTGAGAATCCTTATCGCCATGAGTGTAAGGGATGTTACAGTAGTTTTTTGTTTTTGGTTCGTGTCTATTGGATATAATCCAGTGGTAGAAAAAACTGTTTTTTTTGGGAAAACATTGGGAAAAATTGGCGAGGAATAGAGCCAAATCTGTGGGAAAATTGCCGCAAAAAATTGGTCAAAGTTGCACTTTGTGTAAACAAAATGTGGAGGTCTTAGGTCGGTGATCAACTTGATATAATTTGCTGACCCTCGATTCAACAGTGTGCGCTGGTTTGGGAACCATTTCCAATTCTAATCCATAACTTTTTTGGATTTTGTTTTTGGGGCAAACCCTCCTGATTTTCTCAAGCAGGGTTTTCTATAAGGGCTCGACACGATTCACCATACTGCACACGTGTTTCATGAACATTCAAAGCCGCTCGGATCATGAAAGTAGTGGGGATATCAGGACAAACTACGTATATGCTAGATGCATCTGGGTAAATTCTAATTTTAAAGGTTCACTAACCTGAAATGTTGGGTCATTTGGGGATGATTCCCCCAATCTTAACTATGATTCCAGTGAGGTCACAGTGAGGTCACTCTGTATATATATATATACCCATATGTATCTACATGTTACATGTGGATGTGTTTTCTTTGTTTTTTCGGATGTTTTGGTGAAAAAAAACCGTAGGCGCTGCAAATCCAGATGCCGGTGCGTGGAATTGACATTCAACTCACCCAGCGAAATCATGTCACTTCCTTTGAATTGGGAGGTCTTAAAGCCTTCCTTTCGTAACTACCCGGGGATATACGAAATTCAAGAACCAAATTTCCGTACCTTGTAGTCAATGGTAGGTGATAGCCTCCAGCAATCAAACATGGCAATGGAAAATCGCCTAGTTACAGATGATTTTTCCATTGAAACACCATTTATAGTGGATTTTCATTGCCACTTTTGATTACCAAAGGGTATATTTATTTTGTCGTTGGTTGCATGCTCCAGTTTTGTCCCTTGCAAGCCACAAAAGTTGTCATTCACGAAGTGCAAAGGAATTTGGCATCCGTTGCCTCAATCAGTGCGAACAAAAATCAAGTTGGTTGTATTCAGAAAATGGTACACAATTTAGAGACATGGCTAATTTAGCAGGATACTGGACAACTTCAGGGGAGACGAGACAAGAAAGCACATGAACCCAGTACCATGAAAAAAACATGCTAGTTAGATCTACTTGGTAACATCTAAATATATTTAGGTATCTCACAATATTGCCATTTGCAACAAAAAATCAACGTATCAAAGATTCCATCCATACCCATCCAAGGTTTCCCCTCAATGATTGATGGTTGGGCCAAGAAGTCACCGATTAATCAATTCATGAGTTTTGAATAAACATACTGTATCCACACCTTTGGCATGGCTAAATTCCTTTCTATTCCGATATGATTTTTGGTTTAATAGGCGAACAATCACTTGCCACATATGGGATTACCCAATCAATTCCTATTCTGCGATGCTGAAACCCTTGCTGGTTTCATAGGAAAATCAATTACTTTCATAGGTATCCACTTGTTGTAACAAACAGTTGGTGGTTCCTTTGTTGTAATTTCCGCTTGCAATTAGCTCATAATATATATACGGCTGAATTATAAATAATTTCACTGACCTGAAATTAGCTGAAATGCTGGGCCATTTGGGGATGACTCCCCCAAAGTCCTAACCACGATTCCAGTGACGTCACAGTGAGGTCGTTATAATTTATCCAGGTATATGTATTATCAACTGTCTACATATATGCATATACACATATGTACGGCCAAAAAAGGGTACTTGTAAATATATTGCACAAAAAAAAAGATGAATTCGAAAAGAAAAAAGTAGAAAGAGATAAAAGCAGTAGGAGCAGTAGGAGCAGCAGCAGGAGCAGGAGTAGGAGTAGTAGAAGGAGTCGGAGTTGGAGTCCGAGTAGGAGTCGGAGTCGGAGCAGGAGCAAGAGCAGGAGTAAGAGTAGGAGTAGGAGTAGGAGGAGTAGTAGTAGTAGTTGTAATAGTAGCAGTAGTAGTAGTAGTAGCAGCAGTAGTAGTAGTAGTAGTCGTAGTCGTAGTGGTCGTAGTCGTAGTCGTAGTGGTAGTGGTAGTGGTGGTAGTAGTAGTAGTAGAAGAAGAAGTAGTAGTAGTACTACTAGTAGTAGTAAGTAGTAGTAGTAGTAGTAGTAGTAGTAGTAGTAGTAGTAGTAGTAGTAGTAGTAGTAGTAGTAGTAGTAGTAGTAGTAGTAGCAGCAGTAGTAGTAGTAGTAGTAGGAGTGGTAGTAGTGGTAGTAGTGGTAGTAGTGGTAGTAGTGGTCGTGGTCGTGGTCGTGGTCGTGGTCGTGGTCGTAGTCGTAGTAGTAGTAGTAGTAGTAGTAGTAGGAGGAGGAGGAGTAGTAGTAGTAGTAGTCGTCATAGTAGTCGTTGTAGTCGTTGTAGTCGTTGTAGTCGTAGTAGTAGTAGTAGTCGTCGTCGTCGTCGCCGTCGTCGTCGTCGTCGTGGTGGTGGTGGTGGTAGTGGCAGTAGCAGGAGCAGTAGCAGGAGAGGGAAGATCAGAGAAGAGAAAGAGTCAGAAGAAAGAAGATGCAGATGTGCGAAAAGGTAGGAAAGTCGCGAAACACTGTGTTTTTCCAATAATTTGTGGCTCCGGAGGGTCGAAAAGCAGGCTCGCTAAAGCGGCGGGTGCGGAGCCATCTGGCCAGATGAGAGATGAACAATTGCACGCCCTTGTGGCGAGAAGCACATTTAGAAGTCAAAATATACAAAGCACATCAGCGTCGGACCGCTTTTGGAAGTTGGGATGTCGAAAAAGTGAACGCCGTTGTGGCGCGAAGCACATTTCCAAGTCAAAATGTTAAAAAACACTGCATGCTCGGACCACTTTTGAAGGTTCAGATGTGATTTTGCGTGGCAGGCGCAAGGGATTTTGCACCTTGCCAAAAGTGAGCAAAACATGAGGGTTTTGCAGTATTTCCAAAAACGCTGGCAGGCGTGGGACATTGGAAGAGGATCTTCAAAGATGCATTTCGCGTGGCCGGCGCAGTACAAAAGAGATGTTCATCAGAGATGTTAGGAGGTCAGGGCGCTGATTTCCTGAGAGGGGGTGCATTTTGGAGCATCAGATCTTCAGGTTTGCTGGGATGATTTTGCGTGACAGGTGCGGCACGTCGTATGACCTGGCATCAATTTTTCGTGGCAGGCGCAATACTTTACACAGAGGTGGAGTGGAAAGATCGCAAAACGCATTGGTACGAGTCTGTCAGCTCTGCACTCAACTTTCCATTTTTGAAGGAAGTCTCGCAGAATTCTTCATTTTTGATGGCTTGCACTTCGAAAAATGAGGACGTCTCGCAGAATTGCTTCGTTTCGGATGTTGTCAAGTTCAAAAAATGAAGACGTCTCGCAGAATTGTTCCGTTTTGGACGTTCTTATGTTCAAACATTACGGATGTCTCGCAGAATTTCTTCGTTTTTGATCTTGCAGATAGATAGATAGGTAGATAGATAGATAGATAGATAGACAGCAAGACAGACAGACAGACAGACAGACAGAGAGATAGCGAGAGAGAGAGAGAGAGAGAGATAGATAGATAGATAGATAGATAGATAGACACACAGACACATAGACAAATAGTTGGATACCAAGATAGATAGATAAATAGATAGATAGATATATAGACAAATAGACAAACAGAAAAACAGATAGACAAATAGATAGAGAGACAGTTTTATCGATAGATAGACGGAGAGATAGACAGACAGACAGACAGACAGACAGACAGATAGCTAGGTAGGTAGATAGATAGATAGATAGATAGATCGATCGATCGATCGATCGATGAATAGATAGATCGATAGATAGATAGATAGGTACATAGACAGATAGATAGACAGATAGACAGATAGACAGATAGATAGATAGATAGATCGATGGATAGATAGATAGATAGATAGGTAGATAGATAGATAGATAGATAGACAAATAGCTAAAAGAAAAATAGACAGCTAGATAAATACATAGGGAGATAGATAGACAGAGAGATAAATAGATAGATAGACAGATAGATCGGTAGGTAGGTAGGTAGATAATCAGAGAAAGATAGAAAAACAGAGAGAAAAAGAGGAGAGAGAGAGAGAGAGAGAAAGAGGAAACCTCAAGCTCCTTTAAGTCCATCAGTGGCTTCGCTCTGCCATCCCTGATTCACACCAACCAACCTCTCCTATAGGTTTCCTATTTTTGAAACTTCCGCCAACGCCATGTGCGGTACTACTGGTATTGATAGTAGTAGTTGTAGTAGTTGTAGTAGTAGTAGTAGTAGTACTAGTAGTAGTAGTAGTAGTAGTAGTGGTAGTAGTGGTAGTAGTGGTAGTAGTGGTAGTAGTGGTAGTAGTGGTAGTAGTAGTAGTAGTAGTAGTAGTGGTAGTAGTGGTAGTAGTGGTTTTAATAGTAGTAGGAGTAGTAGGAGTAGTAGGAGTAGTAGTAGTAGTAGTAGGAATAGGAGTAGTAGTAGTAGGAGGAGGAGTAGTAGTAGTAGTGGTAGTAGTAGTAGTAGTAGTAGTAGTACTAGTAGTAGTAGTAGTAGTAGTAGTAGTAGTAGTAGTAGTAACTAGTAGTAGTGTAGGAGGAGTAGTAGGAGTAGTAGTAGTTGGAGTAGAAGGAGGAGGAGGAAGAGGAGGAGGAGGAGGAGTAGTAGTAGTAGTAGATATAAATATATACATATATACATATACACATATATACATATATACATATAAATCATAGATTTTTTTAGATTTATCGAAGGAAGTTTAGAAATCAAACTTCCGACAATATGGACAGATGAAAGCAGAGATGGGAAGAGTCAGAGAGAAGAAGAAGAGTAGAAGAGAGAAGAGCAGAAGAGAGAAGATCAGAGAAGAGAAAGAGTCAGAAGAAAGAAGATGCAGGTGCGCGAAAAGGTAGGAAAGTCGCCAAACACTGTGTTTTTCCAATGATTTGTGGCTCCGGAGGATCGAAAAGGCGGCTCGCTAAAGCGGCGGGTGCGGAGCCATCTGGCCAGATGAGAGATGAACAATTGCACGCCGTTGTGGCGCTAAGCACATTTCCAAGTCAAATGTACAAAACACTAGGGGCACATTTCGAAGCCAAAATGTACAAAACACTAGGGGTGCGGACCACTTTTGGAAGTTGAGATGTCGAAAAAGTGCACGCCGTTGTGGCGCGAAGCACATTTCGAAGTCAACATGTACAAAACACACCAGGTCCGGACCACTTTTGGAAGTTGAGATGTCCAAAAAGTGCACGCCGTTGTGGCGCGAAGCACGTTTCGAAGTCAACATGTTAAAAACACCACATGTTCGCGCCACTTTTGGACTTTGAAGTGTCGTTTCGCGTGGCAGGCGCAAGGAACTGTGCACCGTGTTAAAAGTAAGCAAAACGTGAGAATTTTGTAGCATTTCCAAAAACGATGGCAGGCGTGGGGCATTTGAAGAGGATCTGCAAAGATGCATCTTCCGTGGCAGGCGCAGTACAAGAGACATGTTCATCAAAGCTGTTACGAGGTCCGGGCGCTGATTTCCTGAGAACGGTTGCATTTTGGAGCATCAGATCTTCAGGTTTGCTGGGATGATTTTGCGTGACTGGTGCAGCACTTCGTATGACCTGGCATCACTTTTTCGTGGCAGGCGCAATACTTTAGACAGGTGGAGTGGAAAAATCGCAAAACGCATTGGTACGAGCCCGTCAGCTCTGCACTCAACTTTCCATTTTTGAAGGAAGGCTCGCAGAATTGCTTCGTTTTTGATGTTGTCAACTTTGAAAAATGAGGACGTCTCGCAGAATTGCTTTGTTTTGACGTTGTTAAGTTCAAAAATTGAGGAAGTCTCGCAGAATTGCTGCGTTTTTGATGTTGTCAAGTTCAAAAAATTGAGGAAGTCTCGCAAAATAGCTGTGTTTTCAAGCTTGCTCATAGACAGACAGATAGATAGATAGATCGATAGATAGATAGATAGATCGATAGACAGATAGATAGATAGGTAGATGGATAGATAAATAGATTGATCGATTAGAAAGATAGAAAGAAAAAAGATAGATAGATAGTTAGATAGAAAGATAGATAGATTAGATAGATAGATAGGTAGAAAGAAAGCAAGATAGATAGATAGGTAGAAAGAAAGAATGAAAGATAGATAGATAGATAGATAGATAGGCAGTTACAACTACAACAACTACAACTATCACTATACTACACTACGCTACTGCTACAACTACAGATGCACTAGGCTACATGACACTACACTACTTACACTACACTACACTAATTACATCTAGTTACGCTACACTACACCACACTACGCTACACTACAACAACAATTACAAAAACAATTGCTACCGCAACTACAACTACAATTGCAACTACACTACTCTACACTAATTACACTGCAGCACACTACAACTACAAACACAACTACAACTGCACCCACACTACATTACACAACGCTACACTACACTAATTACATTGCATTATACTACAACTACAACTGCAGCCGCAACTGCAACTACAAATACAACTACGACTACATTTCACTACACTACGCGCACTACACTACACTACACTACACCACACCACACCACACTACACTACACTAGACTACACTACACTACACTACACTAATTACACTGCACTACACTACAACTACAACTACAACTACCACTACCACTACATTACACTACACATACTACACTACGCTACATTACACTACACTACACCAATTACACTGCAGCACACTACAACTACATTACACTACACTACTCCAATTACACTGCACTACACTACAACTACAACTAAACTACACTACGCTAATTACACTACATTACAGCTACAGCTCCACGACACTACACTACAACTACAGATACGACTGCAACTACAACTGCAACTGCACTACACCACACTACATCCAGCAGTTGTGGTAAGGTGTCCGCTGCAACCATTGCAACCACTCCAAAAACACAACTCCAACCACCTGTTGGTCCATTAGTGGATTCGCTCTGCCATCCGTGATTCACAACAACCAACCTCTCCTATAGGTTTCCTATTTTTGAAACTTCCGCCACCGCCTTGTGCGGTACTACTGGTGGTGGTGGTGGTGGCGGCGGCGGTGGCGGTGGTGGTGGTAGTAGTAGTAGAGTAGTAGTAGTAGTAGTAGTAGTAGTAGTAGTAGTAGTAGTAGTAGTAGTAGTAGTAGTAGTAGTAGTGGTAGTAGTGGTAGTAGTGGTAGTAGTGGTAGTAGTGGTAGTAGTGGTAGTAGT
>Ga0126342_10001525_pt1 | contig 32899 bp, 20 predicted proteins | sample Cyp1metagenome_FD_92528 | JGI IMG/M metagenome (GOLD analysis project Ga0126342, IMG submission 92528) | Coral microbial communities from Lord Howe Island, Old Settlement Bay, Australia - Cyphastrea 1 metagenome | ecosystem: Host-associated > Invertebrates > Cnidaria > Coral ...
CGGAGCTTTTGGTAGCTCCGCTACCAGTTTTGGTAGCACCCGCGCTCTCAACCCTGGAGAGACTTTTCCGCTTGGGCATTAGAGTCCCTGCATGTGAACAGATGGCGATTCGACATATATATATATATATATGTATATCTCTATATATATATATACACATTTATAATACATATTCAATATATTCTTTCTGACGATTTTCATGGATTTTCCCTTTTTTGATCTTCGGAGTCCCTTTAATTTGGCAACAAATCCGAGGACATAACCAGCAGTGGCAACAGGTCATCTCCAGCGGCTGATCTGCAGAGTTCACCCCTTCAAGTAGCGTTGAATATCATGAAAAACCAACATAAAACCAACATAAAACCAACATAAAACCCCAATCTGATTGTAAACTTACCATTAAACTTCAAAAACTTAGCATAAACTTAGCATAAACCAATCTAACCCCGTTTTTTTCTGCACTTTACCATCCCCCAAAACCTGCGCCTGCCACCGCAGGTTCCGCCCGGGATGATTGCCATGGGATAAATGGTGATTTAATGGAATCTCAATGGGGATATAATGGGGGAATCATTGGGTATATTACCCGGCCTGGTAAACTGTGAACAGTTTGCTATTGAAAATATGTTGATTTAGTTCGTGGATTTACCCAGCTACATAGCATGGTGGACCTTTCCAGTTCGTTTTTTGTTAACGTTTACCAGAGGGTATGACATATCATTGGAAATCCCATATCCCCATACAACCTCTATCCATGGTTGGTGAAATCATGTGAAATCCTTAGTCCTCCGTTCTCCACCATTTTCGATGCTCAAATCATCGTTCTTCATGCTGCAATCACATCCAATCACCATTTCTCTTACTTCAATCATCATTTTTCCATGAAAAATCATCATTCTTGTGGGTTAAATCAACATTTTTCCCTGAAAAATCACCACAATCACCATTTTTGTGGGTTACTCCAGGCCCAAAAAATGGAGTTGGCCGCTGCCTGCGCTGTGCGAAGAGCTCAGCGGGTTCACCGCTTGCCCCACCGCCTTGATCGTGGGAGAAACAAATCGCAGTTGGAGCAGGTCAAACGATACTGATAATGTATGACAATCTGGTTGGTGGTTGACCTACCCCTTTGAAAAATATGAGTTCGTCAGTTGGGATGATGACATTCCCAATATATGGAAAAATAAAAACATGTTCCAAACCACCAACCAGTAATGATAATGATAATGTTATTATTGTATCAGTATCATTATCAGTAAAATATCAGTATTATTGTTATTATCGGGTAAAATGATCAAATATCATAAAATATCAGGCAAACTATGATATATTTTCATGATATTTAACTATAATGTTATTTAATATCAGTAGAATATCAGTATCATTATCATTTATCATGATATTTTATAATGTAGTTTTTTTTTTTAAATGATACTGATATTTGTTTCATTATGTATGATAATTATCAGTTATTATCAGATAAAACATGATATTTAACCATCAAATATCATGATAATGATAATGTATATGTCAATGTATATGATAATGATAATGATACTGATAATACATATTTTATATTGATAATTGGGTATAATGTGTTTCACCGCCCCCACCCAGTGTTTTCAAGTATTCTATATGTGCACGTTTCAGAGATGTTGTGCACGTGTCAGAGATGTTGTGCACGTTACCCAGCAGTTGTGCACGTTTCACAGAAGTTGTGCACGTGTCACAGAAGTTGTGCACGTTTCACACGCCCCCTAATAACGTTCGTGTTCGACTGTATACAGACTGAGCGCATTCTAATCAGCAAAAGCATTGGGGCGACCAAACCCGTTCTCCCGTGATAATTATAATACGTATAATATCTGATAAATATTTTATATCTACTGATAACTATCTTATATGATAAATATATGTATAATCTTTAATATTGTATACTCACGAGGCATGAGAACGGATTAATATATGAATATATAATGATAATTACACTTAAAATGACTACTGTCAATAGTGGATAAATAGTGGATCATAGCACATCCTGGTACATACAATTAAGACTACATTAATTACAGTACTAATCATGATAAAATGGATAGCACATGAATATTTAATGGATAGTGAGTAGGTTATTGAATGATCATTAGATTAATTCAATACATATATATATATGTATATGATTAATGTATGAGAGATGTATATCATTGTCCAACTGATCATTCGATACCCAATCACATAATATGGGAGCCCAATAATGAAGTATCTAATGATCATGACTAAGTATCTAATCAGCTACCATGGGTGTGATCATGGATCATGACAAAGTACATGTGCGAAACCCAAAAATAAACATGAATGTCTGATGGATAACTAATGGATAATTCATGGATTGTTAGTGGATGATTCATGGGTGATTCATGGATTGTTCGTGGGACACCCTGGCCATAAACCTGCTGGGGATGGTTTGTACCACCGTAGAATGATGATTTTGGGAATGGTTTATGATATGGGGCTCTCCGCATTACTGATTAAAGGCTCTCCGTATATATCATTCAGGATGGTCAACCTTTATCATCATTAGTCAGTTTTCCCATTAAAAATGGTGATTTTATACGATCTTATCTGATCGGTGGTTGACCTACCCCTCTGAAAAATATGAGTTCGTCAGTTGGGATGATGACATTCCCATATGGAAAGTCATAAAAGTCATTTTCCAAACCACCAATCAAAGTTGGAAATTTTGAGGCTTCCTTCTCATTGACAGACCCATTTACCATGAATGGTGGTACCCCTCAGTTGTAAGTTTGTTTATAAGCCCCTGCCTAACTAGTTCGATATATCTACCTAATCAACAGTGAAATCGCAGTTATGTTCACCAACTTAGCCAATAAAAAAAGGGCACCACCTTAGAGATAGGTCAGATTTCCCATTGTTCTTATGATAGGTCAGATTTTCCCATTATAGGTCATATTTCCATGACATGTTGGGAAATCAGGGGAATATACCCTCTGGTAGTTTAACATAGCCATAGAACATGGCCTATTTATAGTTGATTTACCTATTAAAAATGGTGAATTTCAATGGCTGTTAAATAACCAGAGGGTAACAATGAATATGACCTATCATATACCCTCTGGTAAACATACAAAAAGCGAACTGGAAAATGACCACGCATTTTATAGCTGGGGTTTTTATGCATGATTTCGACTGGGCCATGGCTTCAATAGCCTTGGTAACAGTCACCAGAGGATACATCCCTGAAAATATCCCAGTATTATCCCATCATCCCAGCAAATCATCTCCAAAAACACCATATGAAAAACCAGGCAATACGGGTAATATCCCAATGATTTGTCCATTTTTTTTCCCCAATCTGGATTTCATTCATATAGCTATTGTGACATAACCAGGCAATACGGGTATTCCCAGGATTTCCATTGCAGCTGGCACGACCTTTTGACGCCGCCATGACGAGCGATTCATGGCTATGGGGCGGTGGTGAAACGGCCAAACGCGTTGTCAAGGTCATAAGCATCAATTGAGGATATGACTGAAATCGTTTTGGGAAGTGTGACATAGAATGATTTGGAATGATTTAGATATAGATATAGAATACTTGATCCAGATATAGAATGATATAGATCTATTTTTGCAAATTCGAATCGTTCACTTGAAATTTATAGCTATAACCATTCCAGCGAGGCCGGAGTGAGATGGTTGTATTTTATCCATATCCCAATATAAACAAGATTTTCCAGATATACAAATATATTGTGATAACCTGTTTTATTGTGGATCATTTATAAACCTGACTACCCACATATCCACATATCATCACATATCCAAGTATACACGCAGGGTATACACAGCAGTTGAGCAGGTTTTGACCCAGACCAATCTACCTCTGATATCACGGGGGACGTTTCGCAAAACACCTGCAGCTACAAAAAGCTACAGGTTTCCAGGAGGGAAAACAGGTGTCACCAACTTTAAATCACATGAAGAAAAAGTGCCTTTTTTTTGATAGGTCAGTTGATTTGAAAGTAGGCAAATGGACTGGTAAGAATGGTCGATCTGCCACTCACTGTACATTTTTTTTGGCGGCCCAGATTCTCTTTGAACATCGCGACGTTCCCGCGTTCTTGGTGGCACTGCAACCCTCCCAGAATTGGCACCTTGGCCCAGTTAGTACTTACCTTTTCCCTTGCCATATGCCATGCCGCTCCAATCACCGCCCCAATCACCTGCGGGGTAAAAAAAAAGCTCGAACGGTCGGCCAAGGGGATCACAAAAAGCGCTTTTGGTATCAAGAGAAATAGGGATATGAACCAACAATCGCCCATTCATAAAGGGATTTCATGGAATATTCATGGGATAATGGATATATATATATGTAAAACCAACATGACCAACATTCACCTTTTTAATGGGATGTGGAAGCAACACTCATTTATCGGTTGGGAAACTCTCATTGTAGCCCCAAAAAGCTCTGCCAAAGCGACCCAACATGTCACCTCGAAGAATCCCCCAACGAGATACGCGATTCAAGTGGGATCGCCATCCCATTGATGGAAAATCATCATCGGTCACGATCTATTTGGTTATATATATATAAATCACCAGATAATGGATGTATATATATATATAATATGTATATAATATATATATACATATACATATAATATATGTATATAATATATATATATATATATACATACATATATAAATAATAATGTATATATATATTTACGAATCTTCTGGGCTTCGTGGATGGCTGAAGCAAACAAAAAAGTAGCAACTTTTTGGTAACAACCAAACGTCTCCAAATATTGGATCACTTGGCGATTCTCAAATCTTCAGACCTTTGCTAAGTGCTGGTCTGGCCCAGTTGACATCTGAATCCCGAAGACTTGAAGAAACATCAATTCAGTAGTCACAACAGTTGAACCACCCCCCAAAGTTTCAATATCGAAGTACCCCCCCTTAACAAGTCCCTACGATGCCCCCAAAAAATCTGAAAAAAATAAAACGCCCAAACTTCTCCGGACTCCATCCTTTTGCCAATTCAAAATGTAGTTGGGGAAGAAACATCCATTTTGTTCCACTAACTACGGTAATTCTGGTAATTATCCAAGACATAAGAAACATCCTAATAAAGATACATATTCATCCATTAACATACATATTAATCCATTAACATTCATTAACATTCATTAACATCCGTTCACCCACAGCTTTCTCCATTCACCACAGCTTGACTTGCCAAGTCACCTTTGCCACCTTTTCCCCATGCGCCGCCCCAGCCGCCCCAGGCATCACCCCAGCTTTGCGTTGGATCCTCCCAGCCGCCACCGCAGCCGCAGCCGCCGGCCATGCCGGAGGACCAAGGGTCGTTGGCCATGGCCATCATCGCCATCATGGTGCTCATGTCACCACCCCAACCTGGCGCGGAAAAGCATGGTGAATCTTAGGCAAACATCATCTTCTGGGATGTTTGTTTTTTTTTTAATGTATGTAAGGTAGTGTAGTGTAATGTAAAGTAATGTAATGGATGGATGGATGTAAATATGCATATTCATTTTTTAAGCCAGCCTATGGGCCTATGGGAAGGAAGTAAGCAATAATTTTTTGAGGCATGGGTGTGTCTGAAAATCGGTTCTTGACCACCGGATTTATTGCCGCTAAATCATAGGGAAAAGGAATTCAGCAGTGAATGGAACTGGGTATCTGATTTTCAGACAAACTAACAAAATATAACCCAGCAAAATTCAACAAGGGTTGCTCCCATCACCCCAAATACAAGTGGGGACAACTAGGTAGACAAAGAGGTAGAATCATGTAAAGCGACCAATTTCCTCCCCTTCTAGCTATCGTTTGCCAGCGGCTTGGAGGAAGCATGTATGCGTCACCCTGAAATCGTTGACCAAGCCCTTGGTGCAGCCCTCCCATGCCAAGCCTCCTTTGCCTACGCCTTTAGGACCGCTCCCGTAGCCGCTGATGATGCCATTCTTGGCATTGGCCATTCCTTTGACGAACCGCGCGTTAGTAGTGATGATGGCCTCTACTAGGAAGAACACGACTGTGATTGTGAAATATTCCCATACCCATATGATCCATGTATGGTATATTTACCTACATTTGGGTGATTTTTAGGGCAAATTTTGGTAAATATACCATACATGGAGCATTTGGGATATGGATCAAAATTAAAGACTTGGGGGTCCACAGATTAAAATTCCTTAATTTTCCTTCGGGTCTATTTTGGTAGTTGTTGGGGTACCCAATTTTGACCACCCAAAATGGTGATCGCCCATCATCGTAGATCGCCTGCATTCGAACCTGGCATCCGAAAATCGCCATGGATTTCGATGTTCAAAGGGGATTTTCCAGCCGCTGCCGGGGATGTATGCATAAATGCATGTACTGGTTATTTAACATAGCCATGGAAAATCACTATTTTCAATAGGTAAACCATCTATTTCTATGGGCCATTCTGCATGGCTATGCTACAAATAACCAGAGGGTATATAATCAAAGGTTCCATTCAGCTTCAGTTCGTGGCACAACTGTTGATGCCATGTTTGATTGACCATTTTGGATTTCACCATGTTTACGCGGGGTGCCTGACTTCTCGCGATACACATACCATGAGTTAATAGGTGTTTGGTATACACCCAGCAGCGTCCAAAACCCACCAACTCAGCAACCATCGCAAGATTTTTCATAGCCGCATAGATTTTGATGATTCAAACCACGTTGATGGCCAAATCTCTTCTCCGATTCAATTGATGTTTTCTCAACCACTCAGGATTCTCTCCCATATTTTCATGGTAAAAAGGCACACATATTTTTTTCCATGAAAAAACCATGAAATCCCCCACAATGTGAGGCCCCCAAGATAGCTAAGTTGGTTTATAACTCCAATAACTATGGTTTATGGTACGCAAATAACTATAGTTACTGGGGTTTATAAACCAACTTATAACTGGGGGGCCTCACATTGCATGAAACCATGGTCAAATCCCCCATGGTTTCATGGTCAGGGCATTCATTCGCAGCCCAGGATCGCTTGATCAGGACCTGAGGCTTTGGTTGGGCTGGGGACTTGGAGCTCCCACGATGGGAATATCATTGGAATACCCTCTGGTAAACGTTTACATAACTATGGAAAGATCCACCATTTTGTAGCTGGGTAATTCAACTATTTCGACTGGGCCATTTTCTATGTCGCAAACTGTTACTTTACCAGAGGGTATACAGGATGGGGCCCCAGGTCGTCGGCTAAGTTGGTGAACATAAGTCCAATTTCATGTTTGGGTTGATTAAGGGGATATAACTATTGTTAAAGGGAATTATACATCACTTGTGGAATAATCAATGGCCATTCCAGGATCCTAAAACGGAGGTACTGTACCATAGAAAGCCATATTCTGAGGGTATATCCCCTTACAAGGGCCTAAACAATAGGCCTTATATATGGAATCGGTACCTCCAATACATCGGTTCCTGAGATGGCCAGTGATTTTTTTTGTGGGTAAAACAATGTCATGTTGTCATGTTTACCCCATGTGGGATTGGTAAACATAGCACCTTTTTTAACATGGTGATGACTGGAGGATGGTTTATGGCATTGTTTCACCCACGCTATAGATAATATATCTTACACATATGAAAAATACATGGGAATAGGTCATGGGAATAGAACTACTTGATCATCCCACCAATCGTAACTGGCTAATAGCCATAGTTAATAACTTGAAACATCTCAATTTTATAGCTATGTAAAAAAAAACAGAGTAAATCATCATCATATTCAAAATTCATCCCAGATCTATATAGTGAATGGTTAAGAACCATACTGGTTGGTGGTTTGAACCCCTCTGAAACATATTAGTCAGTTTGGATGATTTTTCCCATATGGAAAAAATGTTCCAAACCACCTACCAGTATTTAGTGAATGGTTAAGAACCATAGTTAGTTTACCCAGTTAGAAAAATGGGATAGCTCCACAAACCTTTTTTACCCAGGTACTGAGAAGTGGAGTAAGCCTGAGACCTATACAGGATGGTGCCCCCCCAGTTAAAAGTTGGTTTATAAACCCCATTAACTACAGTTCTATCTACGTATATCTACCACAAACCATAGAATTCAGCCACAGCCATATCTCAATTGAACGCTATCGAACGGAGACCCCATCCTATACCCACATGGGTGTGTCTGAAATGATCGAATGAGCCACCCAAGTAGCCTCCAGTAAGTTTTTCGTGTAGCTATGATATAGATTGCCTATAAAAATGGGATGTTTACCTATTAGCGATAGTGATTTTCCCATAGCTATGCTAAATTACCAGACGGTACCTGCGGTCGGTACTATGATACTAACATTTTTTTCGGGTTCTTACTTATGGCGAATCTTCGAATATCTTAGATGGCCCCTCTGCAAAACCATGTCCAAGGTTTGACTTGTGATGGGAGATAGATCAGAATTATATATACCCTCTGGTTATTTAACATAGCCATGGAACATCACCATTTTTAATAGGTAAACCATCTATAAATGGGCCATTCTCCATGGCTATGTTACAAATAACCAGAGGGTAATTATTGTCAATCCGTTCGGCTGCTTTGGTTTCCCAAAAACGCCCCCCCCAAATGATCCCAAGTCATTTCTACCAGCGGAAGCCTATGGTTTGGGGGTACCCTGATTTCAAAAAACACACGCACACACACATACATACCTATGATATACCATTGTCATCCATTGTCATTCAGATGCCATTAAGTTGGATCAACTACATTCACACCGTGCCTGGACTCAAAGGTAAAGTGCCCATGCTCCTTCAAGTTCCTCTGGTTGGTGGTATACCTACCCCTCTAAAAAATATGAGTTTGTCAGTTGGGATGATGACATTCCCAACATATGGAAATTCAAAAACATGTTCCAAACCACCAATCAGTAAAGTGCCCGGGTGCTCCTTCGTGCCGTTCCTTCATATAGTTCATGAATTTCTCCAGGCCCGAAGGCTCCGATTACTACCCGGTGATCGGATGCGATCGGCACATTTTTAAGGTGCGAAACGGCCATTTTCCAGCATGGCAACCACTTAAATACCCTTCAGGAAAGCCATTTACTAATCTGGTTGGTGGTTTTAACATGTTTTAACCATCTTGAAAAATGATGGAGTTCGTCAATGGGAAGGATTATCCATTCATATAATGGAAAGTCATAAAATCATGTTTGAAACCACCAAGCAGTAATGTTTGCTGCTCTTCATATCCAGGTTCTGATGGTGAAAAATAACAATTCTGCCTGCTTAGATCCCAAGTTTTTCATGCTGCAATCATCATTTATCCTATTTTTTTCCCTATGTAAGGCTTAGTTTCAGGGAATATCCCCAGCAAAATATGGCCAGAAATATGGTACTAACGTACCTCCATTTTAGGATCCCGGAATTTCCATTGATATTTGTTGAGTCAATCCCCATGTTTTGTGGTTCGGAAATTTGCTCCCCACATCACTGACCTTGCAATACCCAGGGACAGCGTTGACGTCGTTGGCTCCTTTTAAGGTACCGACCTGTGGGGCGATGATGATGGATGAAGAGTTTGATTTTTTAAAGGTTTATGTAAGGGGATATGACCAGTGGATACCAACTATATGTTTTATGTTTTTTTTATACTTTTTTTAAATAGTTAGTTTCAACAAAAAGTCTGGTAAGGGGAGTTGTGTTCTACCGATTGCAATTTCGGGCAGGGAGGTCATGAAGCTTCCTCCGTGTCCAGCTTCACGGCGAGGCGAGTACAACTAGGGATCTGCCTGGACATCATGGTCAATCTTTGGCAGTCCAAAATGTAATCTTTTTCTGGTTACCATCTGGTTATGACATTCACAGTTCGCCATGGAAAATCACCATGCTATATAGCTAGGTAAAGCATCTATAAATGGATCATTTCCCATGGTCTATGTTAAATAACCAGATGGTATGCTTACTTTCCATTGCAAAAAACTCAAGGATTAGACTACCTATCCAAGGTGGGGGATGTCACTGGCCCCAACACTAGATGGTTTCTACCCCAGGTTGTGTCGCCATATCCACATGGCACATTCCCATGATACCCAATAACTGTTGATGATATCACATTGTCTGCTGGCAATGTACCACTTGCTTTGTGCTTCTATCTATCCTCTTACTTGTGAAAACACGCTCACACTCATCAAGCACTGCCATCTGACCAGTAGTAAGCCTCCCTCTCCACTGGTCGTGGTATCATCCAAAGGATACCCATTTTAGCATCTGGAGTTCTCATGCTGGATATTTCATATCCCATGATTGCGAACCCCCATTAATTATACCCTCCGAGAAGCAAACCGTGGCACTGGAAAATCAACCATTCAGTTCGATGATAAAAACCCAACTACCCTCTGGCTATGTGTTACATAGCCATGGTATAGATGGCCCATAGAAATAGATGGTTTACCTATTAAACATGGTGATGTTCCATGGCGAACTGTTAAATAACCAGATGGTATAAACATCCATTTCTAGGGGATTTCTTAGCCAGCCACCTTTGATGACACTGGGGGGTAGCTGCAACCAATCTATCTTCCTAAAGGGTCATACAGTAGAAAGATGATTTTGGGCTTTACGAAATAACAATTGATTATACTGGGATTGTACCATCATCGTAATGGGTTTCATACCATCCTATAAACTAACAGTTCGATGTGGAACAACCACCATTTGTAGATCATTTTCCGAACAGGGACCCACTGGTTTACCCTAGAGTAAATCTCCTCATCATGGTTGTTGATTATTGTCTATTATTATCCATGAATCATTAAGGGCTATTATTACCATTATCAAAATTATAATCACGGTTGTTCATATATGATCCATTGTCAATGGTTTTTGATAATGGTTATCAATAATTGTTGATTGTTGATCATTAATGGCTATTGTTGATCATTAATCATGGTTTTTGATGGTTAAAGTCCTGTTGATAAAAAAAATGAACCACCATGAGGATCCCATTGTCAATAACTGTTGTTGACAACCGTTGTGTTTGGAGAATATTTGGATATAAATTGATTATAGTTAAATTATACTATCATATGACCAATATTTTGGTGGTTGACCTACCCCTCTAAACAAACATGAGTTCGTCAGTTGGGATTATTATTCCCAACTGAATGGAAAGTCATAAAATTCCATGGTTCCAAACCACCAACCAGCTCATTATAGATGATGGTTAAATTCCCTTAAACACCATGAAAAGATCGGATCCGTTTCGTTCACGCGAACCTTCATCACCAGAACCTGCTGCTCCCGCGGCAAAGTTTTCAGCTGTTCCAGGACCTGGGCAAAGCAAGTTGTGTGAACCGTTGATCTTGGAATGGGAAAGCTTCAACCCAGGATTGATTAACAGATTGGGTGGATTTTTCCATAGGTTTTCACCAGTTGGTCACCACTAAACATATCAACTTAATATCAATTTAATATCTGGACATAAAAATTGGTTGATTTACCAACATTAAAAAATTGTGATATATTCGCATAGTTTGCTGATTTCGTGGTTGATAAACCAGTTGGTAATCACTAAAAATATCAACAAAACATATCAAAATTTCACCTGGACAGATGAGAATATCATTGGAATATCGCTGGAAACCAGCTTAAAATTTGTGGGGATGATAGCGTTTCCTAATCTTGCACAGAAATGGTGCGTCTTTTTGGAGTAATCTGTCTGAAGTTGATAAACCAAACCAATGGATACCAACGGCAAATATGTGCATATATATATACACCATCATATATTCTATATTATATACTATAGATACTATATAAACTATATCACATCATATATATACATATGTATATATACATACATACATATCACATATATATATATGTATAACTTTGAATTGCTATGAATCAGGCAACATCTGCCACCGCAGCCTTTGTAGCAGAGAAAACAACACAATGGATCCACAAGTATATAATAGATATATTAATTTATATGTATAATATATATATATATATATTATGTATAGAGAAAACACGTATATAACAATACAAACATATATATATAATTATATATATACAATATCACATATATAGAATATCCATAATAGATAATCAATAAATAATATTAAAATTGAATCATTATACTAAAACCATAGCAATAAGATATGACTTAAACACACTATGATTGTCATTGCTGATTACTTTTACACCAATAACATGATAGTAAAAATTCACCAGCAACAGTAATCATTATGATAATGTTAAGAAACAATCACAATAAATCATTAAGCTCAGAAAGTTCGGCCATTTTGCGGATACCGTCTGGTAAACTAACATAGCTATGGAAACTTACCATGTTTACTATGTAGGTCAACTATAAATGACCATTTTCAATAGCTACGTATGTTAAATTACAATCATAAACCATCCCCCAAATCACAATTTTTTACAGGTGGTATAAACCATTCCCAAATGGGTGGTTTGTGAAATTGCTTTACCCATGTTGACTATGTAGATCAACTATAAATGACCATTTTCAATAGCAAACTGTCAAATTACCAGAGGGTACGTAGTGTTCCAACTGCTTGTATTCCAGTCATCACCATTTTTATAGCTGGTATGTAGAAACCATTCCCAGTCATGAGTGGTAAACATGACATTGTTTTAGCCACAGTGAAAACGTGAAAAACCTTACATCCACCACCCGTTTTCGGATCAAGGTCAGTAAATCAGCCCGAGATGCTTTTTCCTGGCCGTGGAATTGCGGGAGCTGTGGAATTGCGACATGGAAATCCAATCTATGGGATACCCTCTGGTAAACAAACATAGCTATTGAACATGGCCATTTATAGTTGATTTTCCCAAAAAAAATGGTGAATTTCCATAGTTATGTTAGTTTACCAGAGGGTAGGAGATTCCTATAATTCCTATATTTAGCAAAATATCATATCCAATTATGAATTATCATCCTATATCGTCTTCTACTCTATATCTTTCTGCACCAATACCTCCAAAAAAAACAAGACCCTAGCAACTGTATCAGTTCCAAACACCAAACAGTACCAAACAGTACCAAACAGTACCAAACATCACTATAAAAACCATCCCTATTTGAAGATCAATTTCAACATCAACAGTTGAACACGCTGGGCCGATCCCATATCAGCGAGAATTCCAATGTCTCCGTCACGGCGTCCATTTTTTGTGATCAGCGCTCTGGCGCGTATCTCCAGATTCTCAACCCAAACTAAATACCCTCTGGTAAACTAACATAGCTCATTTTCAATAGCTATTTTTTTTTTTAAACCAGAGGGTATCATTTATTAGCCAACATTTATTAGCAAACATTTATTAGCCAGAATTATCCCCAACCATAAATAACTATAGTTCTCAACCAAAACTTATCATGCAATCAACTATCTATTACCCCACATTTTTCATGGTTATAAAAACATCCACAGCACAACCTGCTGAGTGTCCCTCCGGGTTTATCTAAAGATCACACAGCCATGAATTGGTCATAACTTGGGGGCGAACTCATCCATTTGAAATTTTCAGACCAAGATCTTTTTGGAACTCAAGGCAAGAATAGATCCCATATGAATCCATATCCATGGATTCAGGTGTTGAGGCTCTCTTCACATCTGTCAACCAGTTATCATAACTATGGGATGTTCACTTCCATAAGTTGGGATACAGCTAACCCATACAATTGTGGTTCTATAATTCATGTAGGAAGTAAGGTGAACAACTGTGTATCTGGTCAATAAAGGGTACAACGGTACAACTATATAATCATATATATATATATATATGTATATTCCCACAAGTTGGGATTGTAAAACAGGAATAATCCATTTTCACCTTTCTATTTGTGGATTAAATACCCATTTTTATTATCACCAGTATATTTTTACTATTATCCCCATTGTGGGATTGTTAATGAATATTAGGTGATACATTGTCATTATACTACGTAGGTGAACACCTATGAGTATCTGTTCATTTTCAGGGACGTGGTATAATTACATATCCCCATACGTTGGGATCACACAACCATTTGGGTCTGAAAATCGTGTACCCCCAAATCCAAAGGAGATAATCAATTTTCCCCTATAAAAAAAAGGTAAAGTCCATTTTCAGACACGCCCGTACATTAAAATCATATATCATCATATATCATCATATATCATCATATATACATCATTGGATCTATCTATCTGTCTATCTGTCTATCTGTCTATCTGTCTGTCTGTCTGTCTATCTGTCTGTCTATCTGTCTATCTATCTATCTATCTATCTATGTATCTATCTATCTATCTATCTATCTCTCTATCTCTCTCTCTCTATCTCTCTCTCTCTATCACTCTCTCTCTCTATGTATATATATATATATGTCCCATTAAATCACCATTTTTCACAATTTTCAGAAACCCATTTTCACCCGAAAAAAACTCCTGGAACCGCCGTCCTCAACGGGATAGCCGGTGAGAAAGTTCTCGATCGGCAGTTCCTCGACATCGCTGCACTGCTTCCAATGGGATGATGAAATTCCCAACTGTTTCTGGAAAGTCATAAAATTCCATGGTTCCAAACCACCAATCAGATGGATTTATGATAATATGGTCATTGAAGCTAGCCAAATTTTGATTTAGAGTTGAGTTGGTGCACACTCCAAGAACTTTGCTTCGCAATTCGATCGTTAATGGGGTGACCATGAACCAAGAAACAGAACTCGTGAAGCTCACCCTGTACCGAGAGTCGCCAAGCGCCCCAGTGCAGCTCATCTCACCATAGATGACTGGTTGGTGGTTGAGCTACCAACCCCTCTGAAAAATGATGGAGTGAAAGTCAGTTGGGATGATGACATTCCCAATAATGGAAACACTATTATGATTAACCAGTATAACTTGGACCATTTTGGGATAACTCTCCCATATCTAAACTATTATTCCCAATATCTAGAAAAATAAAATTCATGTTCCAAACCACCAACCAGCAGCTCAGCTGCGTTCATCATGCTTTTGCCCTATGAAAACTTGCAATAGACCGGTGGAATTCCATGATTTTCACTAGTGAGGATTCCCTTCCTAGTCGGCCCAATGGGTAAGTGGCTAACCCAGGAGCTGAGATATCTCCTACACTAATCCTTGATTTACAGTCATTGATATTGTCCATCCCTGGTTAATCAATCCAATGGATACTCATCCCCAAGATATTCTGGTTGGTGGTATACCTACCCCTCTGAAAATATTATTTCGTCAGTTGGGATTATCAATTTCCCAATATATGGAAAAATAAAAAATGTTTGAAACCACCAACCAGTATTTGGTAGTACAACCTCACAACTCATCAATTATTCCGGTAGATCACAACTCGCCACGCCAAGTCTCACTGAGAGGCACACCTTGTGATGCCGGGGTCTGGCATTTCCTGGCGGATCGAACAGCTGGTGGCTGGAGGACCATCCCACGAATCGTAACTGGTGACCCCCTGGTTGATGGTTTTCATATGTGGTGAATATACTGTTAATAATGGTTAATATATGGTTATTATATGGTTAATGAAGGTTAATAATAATCTGGTTGGTGGCTGAGCTACCAACCCCTTCTGAAGAATATGAGTGATGGTTAATAATGGTTAATAATGGTTAGTAATGGTTAATCATGGTCATAAGAATGGTGATTCAATAAATGATTAATGATGATCTGGTTGGTGGTTGAGCTACCGACCCCTTCTCAAAAATGATGTAGTGAAAGTCAGTTGGGATGATGACATTCCCAACTGTTTCTGGAAAGTCATAAAATTCCATGGTTCCAGTCACCACCAACCAGTCATGTTTATAACACAGTTAGATGATGTTAGATTGATATTCATGGGATAATCCAAATGGACGAAACGAGGCGCCGATCACAACAGGCTTGTGACAACCACAACAAAAACGAGGAGGATGATCCTCCAAGTAAGGCTTGGTGATTGCGGTTGGTTTGGCATACTGAAGGTGAATTTCCTGGTGGCATGCTGATCATTGCTGATAGTCTATCATTGAGGATGGGTTTCCTCCATCACTTAGTAACTGGTGACCCCCTGGTTGATTGTTAATATGTGGTTAATATACTGTTAATAATGGTTAATATATGCCATTCCTGAAGTTGGCGAGAGTCTTCTTTTGTTGAGATGATCATATGAAACTTACTTTGGTGGCTGTGTCTCTTGATAAATATTGGATAATATTGGGACAACAAGCCTCAACTATTGACTGCTACCGCGAGACTCAGGGAGAACGGCACGGGCTACGGCTATGTTAACCAATCGTTCGGGGGTATGAGATGTGGCCATGATATGCCATGACACATCCGAGGCTTTGTCTGTAAACAGGCTACTCCAAATCCATTGAATCACCACTTTGCACTATTTACAGACATTATCAGGTTGGTGGTTGACCTACCCCTCTGAAAAATGATGGAGTGAAAGTCAGTTGGGGTGATGAATTTCCCAATATGTGGAAAAATAAAATTCCATGATTCCAAACCACCAACCAGTTATTTTCACAATACATCCATGGGTTTGTGGGTTTGTCCGTAGATATGATCGCTTTCCCGAATTCACATTTCCATTCATTTGAGCTATGCCACATTTCAGGACAACGCCACGCAATCCACAGGGAATACTTAGGGCTGCAGAACCTACCCGTGCTTTTTCTTTTAAACCTCAATCACTGCCACACAAACACAGCGCTATTGACATACAACGGGACGCTGCCAGTGGGTTTGGGTGTCCTCCCGCCGGCGAAAGAGCCAAACATCCAGAAATTCGCCGCGCGAATCAAACGGCGCACGTTGGCCTTTGCCGTGTGCATTCGCCGTATGGTAGGGGCATTTCGCAAGATCTCATTCCCCCACCTGGCCTCCTTTTTTCTTCCAAAACTTTCCATGGCTCGCCATGGCATCATGGGCAGGTGTGGTGGATGTGTGGTCCTCCTGCAAAAGAGCCGAAGATGACCGTGTGGTCGTTGATTTGCGAAGCCATGCATCGCTGAGATTCAGCCCATCGTCTCCGCTGCGCTCTTCGAGTTGAGGTGTGGAGAGTATCCCCATCAACACGCAAACAGTGAGTGAAAGTTACAGTAACCCTTTCACCAGTTCATATCACATCCCCCCCAACAACGCAACCATGGCTTACTCATTATTGGATGTGACGAGAGGGATGATCAAAGTTACAAACAACTACTGCATCACCAGCATCCAGTGGGCATTTTCCAAAGACATTCCCAGATGTACCCTAGGGTAAACTAACATAGATGTGGCCCATGGTTTTCCTATGAAAATTATATAACTTCAAATGGCGGGTTTTCCACATCTATGTTAATTCACAGGAGGATACTCCGCGCCTGCACATCTCATTTCTGGAGAAGTTATGTTCCTCGGAATCTCAAGGTGCGGAGAAGGGGGTGGCTCAAGGTGCATGTGAAACGGGGATGCAACCGATACCAGTTTTAAGGTAAATGTTTACAGCAATTTTGAACGGCAAATCATTGAACTTTCAACCATTTTCCGCAATTTTCCTGGGGTTTTCCGGCTGGTTTTCATATTTTTTTTCTTCGAAACTTGGCTATCCAGAGTAGCCAAGTGATTCAGCATGAGAAGCAATCCGGAATGCTGCAGAACAAATTCATGTACCCTCTGGTAAACTGTTACATAGCTATTGAACATGGCCCAGTCAAAATAGTAGATTTACCCAGCTACATAGCATGGTGGATCTTTCCATAGTTTTTTGTTAACGTATACCAGAGGGTAAACCTCCATTTTCCTATGGTTTTCCTATGGTTTTCCCATTAAAACCTCCATTTTCATTGGTTTTTTTATTGTTTTTACCATGAAGCCATGAGATTCCCCGTGATGGGAAACCACCATTTTTCAACCGTGACTTGGGATGACTACCCACAACCAATCAACCAAGCCGTAGCTGTCTTTACAACGAATTCATCCAGCAATCGGACCTGACATCAAGGAAATTCCAGCATTTTTTTCATATCTCTATAGAAACATAGAGCAACATATTGGAAAAATGGAAACACGAGTTAATTATCTATACAATCCTGGAAACATTTTTCTATCTCTTTGAGGGTCACTCTCTCTCTCTATATATAATATATATATATATGACTTTCCCATTAATATGGACGGTTTTCCGTTGCCATCTTCAATCACCAGCGATACCCGAAATGGGGTATCGCTGGACTTCACCTTCAGAATGCATGGAATACAATGGATATACAACCAACAAACATCTGCTTGGTGGTATACCTACCCCTCTGAAAAATATGAGATCTTCGGTTGGGATGATTATTCCCAATATACGGAAAAATAAAAATGTTCCAAACCAACAAACATCTAGGTAAGTTGGTTTCTAACTACCTTAGCCGTGCATCACAGGTATTGAAAATATCTGCAGATTACTCTCAAACAGTTTCCAATTGGAAAACATCAGGATGACAATCAAACAACCAGGCTGCCCTGGCTGAATGGGAACCTTTCGCGGGTCTCAATTTCTACGACATTTTATTTTGAATCTAAACAGATCATTTCTTGAAAAAAACACAAAAAAAACAGTGGTAAATCGAATGTCAATTTTTTGATCCTTTTCGTGGGGAACTGGATTTTTAATGCTGATGGTTTCTTAGATTTACCACACCACAGTAGCACATCTTCAGTGACTTCTCACAGCTTTCAGGCCGAAATCTGAGGACTTTTTTCAAGGCCAGTCTAAGATACCCTTCAAAAACAGACTTCTAGTTGATTCATATGGAGGTTTCCTAAAATGGGGGGATACCCCTAGTTCTCATCCATTTTGGATTGGGATTTTCCATGAAATCAACCATCCAGCGATACAGGGGTACCCCTATTTATGGAAACCCCCATATCAATCAATAATCATTTGTAGCCAAAGATGAAGTTCTACCAACCTACCGAAGACGGACCACGCTGGGACGCACCGCACTACTGTTCCGTGTTAGTTTTGCGCTCCGGCGATTGGGCGATCAACTCGTTGCCAAGCGGCGGAGCATTGTAAGCAAAACCATTCCTCCGGCTTTCCTGGTCGACTGATGGTTGGGTTTGCTGAAATGTTGGGAATCCCAGTGGGTTGATGGCTACTGGTTGGTGGTATACCATGATTAAACAATGGTTAATAATGGTTAATCATTGTGATAATAATGGTGATTCAATAAATGATTAATGATGATCTGGTTGGTGGTTTCAACCTACCCCTCTGAAAAATGATGGACTGAAAGTGAGTTGGGATGATGACATTCCATTCCCAACTGTTTCTGGAAAGTCTAATCAAATTCCATGGTTCCAGTCACCACCAACCAGATTCCGTTCCGCACCAGGACCCTAGGATCAACCAAGGCCAAGTTTCTCATCCCACTGTCCCGCTATTCGGGACAATGATATCTTTCCTTTCTCTATATGCATAGATACATACAGGCATAAAGGTCATTTAAAAAATATATATATATAACAGGGTATAGCAAAAGGGCATCACTTTCTGAGCGGCAAAAAGTGAAACAGCGCACTTCCGAGTACTGGGACGCTCATCTATGCGTTTCGATGAAGTATGGGTAGTTATAGTGCAAATGATACTGTGGATGGTTGCGAAATCCTGCACCGCCAAAAGGATGGTTGAAACCCTATAAATAATGGGATAAACAATATATTAACTGGTGATTCGGATTTCGCTGGCCCATCCACCGTGTTGTGTCCAGGACAGAAGTCAGAACACAAAAAAAAACATTGAATACCATTAATATTGATAACAGTAATAGCCATTACTATTACCATTGACAACAACCATTACTATTGCCATTGATTACCATGGTAATCATATATTGATAATAGTAATGGTAACAGTGCTGTTTCTATTCTTTCCATTGGGAAATCCCACATGCCAAATCCATCCCCTTGACTGGGCGCCACCTATGTAGGTGGGGGGGGTCCAGAGCCCATCCCGTACCTATCTTGTTGTATATCAATGGTATATCACTGATATCATCAGTTGTAGAAGTTATATCCCTAAAAGTCTCCATGTTGCTTGGGGCAGCAGATTCCCTTAATTCCCACCTTTTTTTGGCCCTTTCTTACTTCAGGGGTGATGTCCCCCCACAAGCTAAGATTCAGATGTGCCCTGATCGTGGGTTTCAAAAAAAAACCCATAACTTCGGTGGTGCCAAAAGAGCCATTGATATACTCAGGGAGCCATTTTCACGTAGCTATGGAAAGTGGCCCATTTCTAGATTTATCTATTAACCGTGGTGAGTCTTCATAGCCATGTTGGATGACAAGGGGGCAACATTTTGGGATCAGTTGAATCAGATGTTTCATGGCTGAAACGGTCTACATTCATTTTTTCACAACAAACAATATGTAACATGTAACATGCACAAATCTAGATTCTTAGCTGGTGAACGTAAATAATCCCATTGATACCAAAAGACTAGTCAGGATTAGTTTCTATCCAGTTGATTGACCTAGAAATGGTGAATTTTCCATTTGTCATACTTGGGGTCAATCAACCAATGGTGATTTTACCTATTTGTAATATCAACCAACCAGCCAATCAACCAGGTAATATCTTGTAACTTGGCTGGTTGATCTATCGAATCTATCCCATTGTATCCCATGGCATCTCATTGTGACACCTTCGTGATATCTGTTTCGCAAAGTCGTGCACCATTGATTTCTAGGTGGAAGTAGATTAACTATTGTTTATGGCAGATATATGGTCAATCTTTGGTAGCCCCCACTTGCAAACAACTAAAGAATCAAACTACCCATCCAGTGGGTGATGTAACTTACAACATTTTGTTTACATAGCTATGGAAAATCACAATCTTCAATGGGTAAATCCACTATTTCAATGGCTATTTTCAATAGCTATTTTGACATAACGAGAGGGTAAACGTTTTCGGAAAAATGTGGTTTTCGCCAGTTGTAGATCATTCTCCGGAAATGGGGTTTCCAGATCTAAAGTGATTTCCAGGGTGTTTATGGTGGCGGCTACGGGGCCATGTTCCAACTGGGAGATTTTTTGGGGAGTGGGATGGCTGATTCCCATGATATCCCATTGCAAAAATGCCACAAAAGCCAACTTGCAATAGAGTTATAGAATTGAGAATCACCACGGGAATCACCTATAGTTGCTTAGGCTTTTACCAATATCATGGGACTGTCATAAATACTATAGTTATAATTCTGGCTATAATCGACGGTCTCATTACCTATAGTTCGAATCACCATGATCCCAACAGTGAATCGAGTTATAAACCAACAAACACAAGTTTTTCCAGTTGTAAAAACAAACAGCAAATCTAGTTGATTATATCCCCATCAACCACATTATATGGGGGTTTCCCAAAATGGAGGGTACCCCTAAATCATCCATTTTAGATTGAGATTTTACAATATAAACCAACCAGCTATTGGGGCATACCCCATTAAACCCCCCCATATCCACATTTAATGGATATACCCTTTGGTTATTTAACGTAGCTATGGAAAATTGCCCATAGAAATAGATGATAAAAATGGTGATTTTCCATGGCTACGTTAAATAACCAGAGGGTAATTCCCATTTATGGAACCCCCCGAATTTCTCCGAGGCTCTTCCGGTAGGTCCAGGGGTCCTAGATCGTTCCTTAGAAGCGAGCCACGCTGGAAATATGGGAGGGACATAATATACATATTCATACAATGTATATATATATACATATAAACAATGTATATATATATACATATTCATACATATATACAAATAATACTTCACTAACCTGAATTTTATAGTAAGGCCTCTTGGGGGATGATTCCCACCAACCTGCAATTGGTTCTAGTGACAGATAAAAATTGCTTCAGCGATTGGCTGAAGAGACTTCCACCAAACGGAAAGACTCATCAACTCCCAAAAAAAACAACGCCCCAAACATTGGAAGAATAAGAACTTGTTTAGGTATGGTTCAAAATTATCACCGGCAAAAAAACAGGAATGGTTAGCATTGCCGAGAACCACATCTTTGGGTCCGCAGTTCAGAGCCGCAACCACCGCAGTTCTGTGTGCAGCAACCAGTGTTTTTTTTTGGGAACTTCTCAACATTGGGAATTGATGGTATAACCATAGTTTTTCATGATGTTGGATAGGGGGTTCTTCAGTGTTGGATCCCCAAGTCACCATTGTTTCAATACGAAATTCGTAAACCATGACTTGGATGACTGGGGTAGCCCCATGACAAAACGGAAACCTCTGATCCGGTGGTCCAACTGATAGCCAGTTATTGGATATGATATACAAGATGGTTATTGCACCACCAACCAGGATATGTTTCATTTTTCAGTGTTTGATTTAGTCTTGAAAAATATTGGTCAATGGGAAGGATTATCCCATATATCATGGAGAATAACATTCCTTGACACAACCAACCAGAAGATGTAAGAAAACGATGGAAAACCACCAATTTGATCATTTTTTTTAGGCAAACCTAAAGCACATGTCATATCATTGACATATTTCACCATGCCTCAGGGGAAGCGTGCACACCAGGTCCCAACTTATTGGACTCCAAACGTCTTCACACCCAGAATTGCGGGCAAAACTTCCAATTCTCCAATTTTTTTTTTTCGTATTGCTGGTGAATTGGACGTTTTGATTGACGTCTGTCGGAACGCCTTTCCCGGAAAAGCCTTCGCTGGTGGAATCTCCTGTTTTTTTTGATACCCCAAATCCGGTGGTTTATCGTTGGGTCATACCCCACTACCCATGACGGATCCATGGTGCTGGTATATATGCTAACATTAGGGGTATATTGATGGTAAATATTACCATATATAGCATACATGGATCCGATGGGCTATGATCCTTTCATCGATCCACAAACCGATAGCCAGGGCCAAAGTTCTCTCATCATCGCCGCCATGACGCTCCACTCCGCAAGAAACTCCTTCCGCGTCCCGAAGTGGGTGGCGACGCGTTGAGACGCGTCTTGAGCCCGAATCAAAGCCACGGTTTGATCAGTTCTTCCGTGCAAAACCCGATGTATTTTCCCATCTTGGTGTATATTCTTCGGGGATCGTATCATCGGAAATCCATCAGCGACCACTATTTATTTATGTTCCTTTTATGACACATGTTGTGTGTCCAGTTTGGTATAGTATCTTTTTTCATCTACATTACTTTTTGGTAGTAATCAATGATAATAAAACACATAGTAATTATTTGATATAAATACTATGATAATAGTAATGGGAATAATGTAATTAACCCACTCATTAAATATTATCATCTAGATTATTCGATACTTTACTATCATTGATTAACTGGATAACTGTGTCTCTAAGTGGGCTTTAGAAAGGATACAACCTATAACTCATGTTGGATCATAAGTATTGTTGGGGTCACAAGCTATCATCCAACATCGGCGGCACCGCTGCAAGTGTTTGGACGAGATTCCCAGAATCGATTCCGAAAATATCTTCTCGGCCTGGAAAACATTGGCCATAGAAATAGTGAGTTTTCCCATGAAAAATGGTGATTTCCCAGAGTTTTTTGTAAACGTTTACCAGAGGGTAAAGCCACAGGATTTCTTATAAACATCAGCCAAATCGACAAACAACTCTTAGTTCCATCCCTCGGGGGAAAAATGGTGAAAGTGCCATCGGAGAAAGCTGGGTGTCCAAGCAGCAGCAGCCGCCAGAACCTGCAGCGATGAAAAACCACTGCGCTTCAACACTTTAGCAACCAACCTGCGGCACCTTTGTTGCTTGACATCCCCAATACATCCAATCAAAGGTCATGAGTCATATCCAAGAGTCTTGGCTTATGATCCCTTCACATCTACCAATCATTGTTGGATGTATGCCTAACAACGGCACCAGAATCTACTAGCATATTGACCATGAAGGGTTTGCTGGATATGGCTTTGCATAAACATAGAATACCCCAAATTCAACTCTTTTCCCGATGAAAATTGTCATCAAAAACCAAGAAACAAAGAAGTTTTGAGGAAGAATGTTGTAGATCAAATCAGAGCAAATCTCCCATTTTGCCAGAAAGGGGTGTTTTACACACCCCAAATGGGAGGTTCATTGGGTTTACCACATCAACCCCCAGTGTGTGGCGCCAATCCATCCGGACAATGCAACTATTTGGACTACAAGGTCTTGCCCTCCAGTTACGAGTTGGTTTTCAAGCCCCCTTTAACTGCAGTTACATTCCCCATAAACCCTTTGTTAACCGACTTGTTTCAACCAACGTTGGCAAACGGTGGCACCACCTTGTGCCCAAACTATGATGAACTATAGCGAAATGACTGATTGGTGGTTGACCTACCCCTCTGAAAAATATTGGTCAGTTGGGATGATGACATTCCCAATATTATTATGGAAACAATATTATGATTAACCAGTATAACTTGGACCATTTTGGGATAACTCTCCCATATCTAAACTATTATTCCCAATATCTAGAAAAATAAAATTCATGTTCCAAACCACCAACCAGATATATCATTAACCACTATTAACCACTATTAACCACTATTAACCGTAAAACATGTTCCAAACCACCAACCAGATGATTAGTTACCAAAAAGTGCTAAGCGCATCATTCCAGCGACCGAAAACGACGTGAGGTCGAGATCGAACTCATCCGGATGTCTGTAGTACATCCAGCTACCCTCTGGTAATTTCTTCACAAAAAACTATGGACAGATCCACCATAGAAAGAGTGAAATTTCCCATTAATAGCATGGTGAATCTTTCCATCGTTTTTTGTTAACGTTTACCAGGCCGGGTAAACATCCATTTTCCTATGGTTTTCCTATGGTTTTCCCATGAAAACCTCCAATTTCTATGGTTTTTTCGATGGTTTACCAGGCCGGGTAATATCTCCAGTGAATTCAGCATTTGTACCATGGATTTGGGGGTAGCCGGGTAGCCTATTGCGTAAAGAGGGTAAGTCCCACGAATGTGTGGATTAAGCCACTTAGTACATCTTAGTGCAATCAATGCAGTGAAGCCAATGCTATAAACATCTATAAACCACTCCCTAAGTCACCAATTGTATGGATTCCATAATCCATCCACAAATGGTAGGTTTATTCTTGGGTTTCCCACATTACTAACCATAGACAACCACTAGTGATGCAAGTTTCCAATCCACGGGGGGGAACCCCCCAAATCATCCAGTCATTGGACAATATTAATATTGAAACAACCGTGGTGACTTGGGGATACCCCATTCTCAGGCAACCCCTACAATGTGGTTCCCCCCAGTTATAAGTTGGTTTATAACCCCATTAACTATAGATATATCTATCATAAGTCCTGGTTGGAGTTATAAACCAATTGAGCTATCTTTGGGGGCAGCACCTTGTATATATTAAAAATAACTATATAATTATAAAATATACACACATATATATAATATACATATATATATATATAATACATATATATATATATATTATAAACACACACACACATATATATATAGATATAGATATGAACCTCCCAGTGACAGACAGCGTTTGGGCCCCGAAACTGACGCCGGCACTTCCCTCGGTTCCCTCTTCGGCTTCTCCGGCGGGAAGGCGCCACGCGAGGGCTGGCGACGACATCATTGGATTTTTTCCGTTGGTTTTTCCAGGTGTTTCTATGAAAAAAACCATGGATGTGTCAATGGATTGGTGTAAGGAACAAATTAACCGGAAACCATGGCTTTTACCATTAAATATGGGGGTTTTCCTGCAACAAAAATCCCCTGAACCAATCCATTGAATGTGGGATATATGTGGTTTCGATCTGGATTTGTACCCATGGATTTGGATTGATGGGTGTGTGTAGGCTTGATGTTTTTTTTATTGGTATCTACGACCAACAGTAGATTTCTTTGCCATGGACGTATCATGGATCTCTTATTATGATTTTTTTTTGTAAGGTCAATATGGTAGGTGCATACTCACATCCCCTGATCTTCAATTTATTCGATTCTATGGTCCAGAAATACTCACATCCCCCTCCAAACCAAGGCTTCTGGAGGGTCTTTCCGGAGTTCCGGGGAAGCAAATGGGTGTATAATGGGTAATACGAAACATGGTTTTTAGATGCAAAGCATGTTGTGATAAAGAGGTAGGATGCTTGGATAATAGAATTGTATCAACATACTATGCCGTACATAACCGTAGTTTCATCCTCCCCAATACATTTGGACATGTAATCAATGTAATCGGACAAAATACGACCTTTTTGTTGAACCACTAAAGACGAGGAATTATATAAGGCATGACCGTTGAAGGTAAACCCGCCACCTGGGTCATAAACTGCGATATGTTACGTGCAAAGATGTCCAAAGTGATTTCGGCATCCAACACCCAGTTTGATCATTTTTTGAGAATCTAAGTTTTGAAAGACATGCTTTCACGCTGGGTCCTGTTTGTGTTTGAATTCTGTTTGGACGTATGATTCTGACATGGGTGGAACAAACATTATTCACCCCACCCAGGACCTTTCAGTTTGGTGTCTGAAATGCAGTACCAGAGTCCAATGCTTTATCTTCATATTCGATGGAGAAATTTGTTTTGGAGTCCTGTGCGCTACAAGCTTCGGACAGCAATAAGCCAATCAGGCCGACGCATCTGGGTCATCTTCTCGGATCACTCAGCCTCTGGCTGCTGCTGCTTTGGCTGCTGCCTCCTGCCGCTGCCTCAAACTGCTGTGTCTTCGCCGTTCTCAATGCGTCGTCCTCCTTGACCAGATCAACAAGTTGCTGACAAACAAATCAGCACATTTTCGCATGGTTAACATCAAAACTGCTATATCTTCAGGTAACCCCCAATGTCAAACAAAAAAAGGGAATCAAACCCGGCCCGATTTGTCCACTGGAGGTAGTGATATTTTGGGAAATCATCATTTTTTTGAAGTTTTCTCATGAATCACCACGTTTGTGGGCAAAAATCACCTATTACTCCTTATTTACATTGGGAGCAATCATATACAGCAACCCGAAACAAGATAGAATTCTGCAAAATCCAACTAAAATAGTGATAATCTCTTCCTTTTCCGTATCTTTTTGGGGGTTGCAACCATCAATTTGTTCATTCCGATTTCTTCCCATTTACATTGGAAAAAATATGTATGCTCCAGAAATCAAACATGGCTTGCTGGAAAATCCTCCATTTAGTTTGTGGATTTCGCCAGCTATAAACTTCCATTATACATCAATGGGAATTTCAGGATCCTAAAGTGGAGGTACGTTAGTACCATATAAGACCATATTTTGTGGGGATATTCCCATTGGTATACAGTGGATTTCCCATATTTTCCGTAAAAACCAACAAATCACCGATGAATCTGCTGAATCTTTCTACCAATTTCCAGCAAAACAACGAGCCCCATTTCAACACGGCCCACCTTGGGGGGCAAGGGTGCCGCATGAAGCGCCTGTACGAGAAAGACATTGTGGGGACTAGAAACTATAATAGGGATAGATATATAATAGGGAATAATATGATAGAAACTAGATACATAATGGGAATATATATATATATATATATATATGGGAATAGCCTTACTGGCATTGTCCTTGGCCAGGTGCTGGAGCTTCGCTTTCACTGATGCGATCTCTGAGGGTGAGTTCATGACAGCGGCAAGGTTCACCAAATCCAGGCTGGCAACTAGGCCCATGGAACAGGCCCGGTCAAGGCCCTCGAGACCAAGGACACAGGCACCTTGTGGGCACGGTGCCTCTCTGGGGAGACCCATTTGTTCGAGTCTCACGGACAGGCTATAGTCTGGATCAATCGAAAACGACCCAGTGTTGCTGTCCCAGGCTTCGGCACCTCCACAAGATGCAACCACAAGCTCGTAAAAATACGAGAGCGCACGCTCACGAGTGAGCTCCGGAGCTGTGTTGATGAGGCTGAGAACGGTGCGCTTTGTCACGTTGTCATCTATCAGAATCTATCATCACTGCTTTGCTGAACCTTGAATCTGCCTCGATAGTGCTAGCTCGGGGTTCTTGGCCTTCTGCTGAGATACCGCTTGTTCTATTTCCACCAAGAAAAAACTTTACCCAGATATAATCAGATATAATTGAAATAACATGAAATATATACCCTCTGGTAATTTAACATAGCTATTGAAAATGACCATTTATAGTAGATTACCCATTGAAAATGGTGATTTCCATAGTTTTTTGTTAACGTTTACCAGAGGGTAACCAACTGGGATATGCTGGGGAAATTGCTGTTGAGAGCATCATCATCCCATCCCCTACCGCCCCATTCATCCCCTACATCCGCGGAACCCTGGCGGATGAACAGTGTATCTATTCGATTTTCTTTGACTTCAGTGTTACCCAAATATTTCTTGCTAAAGTTGGTAAAGTATATCTATCTATATCTATACATATATAATATATATATGTATATATATATACATATCTAATCTATCAGTTGTTTACCAAGAAATATTTCACGCAAAGTCATCTTCCTTTGATCCATGATGGGATTCACCCAATGCCATCAACCAGAAATGGGGACTTCCATCCGGTGAAGATTGGTTTCGCCCATGGCAAATCTTGGATGCCATGCAATTAGAAAAAAGGAGAACCATTTTCACCCATGTAAAATATGTGAAATGAAATGTTCACAAAAATCTAAAATACCTAATGATTAAAAAACAAACATACCATGGAATAGACAGTCTATTATACTAATCCTGTAATGATTACTAATGATTATATCTATAATATACCATGGTTACCTAATGATTATTATAACACACCTAGTAATTTAAACCATCAAATCTGAGGACCCAAATCTGTTAAACCAGAAATGATCCAACAATGGGAACAACAACGCAACAAAACGGTTGTATGAGAGTACAGGGTGGGGCCCCAAGATAGCGTTCAGTTGGTGAACATAAGTGGCTGAATTAACTATGGTTTATGGTAGATATAACGAACTAATTAATGGGGATTATACTGGTTTATAAACAAACTTACAACTGGGGGACCCCATCCTGTAAGAGTAACGATAATGAGACAACGGTTAATAGTAGTGAGAGTTATGTATAGATATCTACTGACACAAAAATTCCGATTGGAACACTTGTAGGATCTATGGATATCATATTAATCCCAATGAATCCTATTGAAATCAAAAACGCAGCCGCTACATATTCATTCATCCCGGTGGAGTGATGCAATCCGGAAGAGGCCTCGCTGCAGTAGAAAATCTATGTTGATCACTATTTACCCTAAAACATGATACTGTACATATTTCGAATTTCTAGGGATTCTCCGTTTCTTGGTCTAGAAAAAAACCCACGTGTGTTGCTTATTTTTGTTTGCGTTTGGTTATATTGTTATAAGTATATCTCATAACATATCTCAGTATATTACCGCATCACAAATATTAATTCCCTTACATCCACTTTAAAAAAAATCCGATGATATCCGTAGATTTGCTCAGGGAACCCCAAACATATTCCCAAAAAATCGAGAAACAACTAGTTAAGATGTCCCATTGAGAAACTCGTACATCATCTCGACCAAATCTAGGATCCCCAGTGGTCACCATGCTTGTTGCATCATGTTATACCCGGCCTGGTAAACGTTAACAAAAAGCGAACTGGAAAGATCCACCATTTTCAATGGGAAAATCCACTATTTCTATGGCCATTTTCTATAGCTATGTTAATTTACCAGAGGGTATCATGTATATATCCCCATATAAGTTATAACCATGGTGTTGAAAAAACCATGGTTACATATCCTTATCTCGTCACTTATATAAGTCGGTTTCCTAAAATAGGGCTACCCCAATAGCTGGTTGGTTTATAGTGGAAAATCCCAATCTAAAATGGATGAGAATTAGGGGTATCCCTATTTCAGGAAACCACCAATATAACAATATCAACAATATCAACAATATACATCGTGGGATTAACTATATTAACTATCCCAGTAAATCCATTACCCTCCGGTAAACTAACATATCTATTGAAACTTGCCATTTATAGTGGATTTTTTCATTAAAAATTGTGATTTTCAATAGTTTTTTGTTAGTTTACCAGAGGGTATATCATTCCTATAGCAGGATTTCGATGACGACTGAATGATCGCTGCTGCGCCTCATCGCTGCCCAACTGGTACACGGAGGTCATCGGGAACTTCCCCGCCTGGCGCGCAACGAGGGCCCCAGGGATTTCGTGGAGTCCAAAAATGTGCTATGGAATCATCGAGGCCAAAAAAGTGGAATTTTTATATCTTTTATCTGACATTTGTTTCCAATTTATATAATCTGGTTGGTGGTGCCATTTCACCATCTTGAAAAATGATGGAGTTCGTCAATGGGAAGGATTATCCCCAACCATTTATTAGTGATTCTGGTTGGTGGTTGACCCGCCCCTCTGAAAAATATGACTTCGTCAATTGGGATGATGACATTCCCAATAATTATATGGAAAATACATTTCATGTTCAAAACCAGCAACCAGGATTTGGAATGATTTGGATATGGAGGGATTTAAGAATACCAATATTTAGATAAACCCAGATGATCCATGAAAAACCATAACAAAAAATGACATCATATCTGGATTATAACATCATATCTGGATTATCTAGATTATCATGATAACCATCTGTTTTTATCATAACTTGATTATCCATCTTGGATCTGGATCTTCGATTTGGAGGGATCCGCCTTAATGGCCAACTGTAGCAGGGGTGAGGCGCTGGCTGCCGTGCTGGTGAGGGCTTCAGCCTGGGTGATTTCACCAGGAAAAATGGTGACTTCACCCGCAACAATGGGGATTTGGATCGATTTATGTGAATTTATATATATGTATATATATATATATGTATACATATATTTTTGGGGGGACGAAGATGGAATATATGGAATTAGATGACTGGATTTTGCCACACCTTCAAGTCAGCGTACTCGTTGGTTGTTGGGGTTCCATATTAGGGATGTTTTTACCCCCATCAGTATGGATATTTTCAATCCTCTTTCATATGGGTGTATCTCCAAGTCTCAAAAGGGGTTTTCAGAATCCCAAAGCTACTGCTTTGTAATGGGGAGATATTAGCAACAGTGGATCAAGGGGAAGAACGAAGAGTTTGAACCCGGTTCTGGTTTGATACCACAGCAGCTACGCCAGAAAGACTTACATATTGCAGCAGGATATGCAATATTCCTTCATCGAACTTTATTCCAAAACTCAACCCACTGACCAAGCAGTCAACAGACTGTTTACACGGGTATCGATCTACAATAACACGGGAAGAACTACATGTACATGACTACCATTAGATACGCTGCAGACATCAGCGCAATTCCTGGCTATTCGATTTGGTCCAATTTCCATTGACCAACCAACACCTCATTGACCAACCAACACCAACCGAAACATCGAAACATAGGTCGCTGAGGCTGGGAAATCCTCATCTCCAGCCGCTCCGGCTGTTATTTTTTGAGGTCCACTTTAAAAGAGGCTCCCTGCAACCAATTCCAAACACTCATCTAATGCATATGATTGATAGTCTATATCCCCATGAACCATTCTTGATGACCGATTGTATGCCCGTTATAAACCTACAGCTCCCTATGCTTTCCAGTAAACAATAAGAAGCTCTGGCCCCCTAATTTTGTCCCATTATGATCAACGACTACTGACAAATTGTAACCCAGAGCAACTATATCGTAACAACATATACCAATGACATCTCCATTGTATCCGTTCAAACCATTGTACCCATTCAAAGTGTACCCTCAATTGCAGGGGGGTACACACTAATCAGAAACCAACATTACTACCAATTAGAACCTCTTCTTACTTGGAGAACCATCTAACTTAGTAAGTAACTGGCAACCCTAGGAAGTAAGTCCCTGATTCCTAGGCTTGTCTCAAGTGGGTTTTCAGTAACCCCCACTTGGCAGCCAGTGATTAAGTGGGATTATCCATCCTATATTAACATGTCTTGACAGAAAATCCCTGGATAAGAAAAATGGTCGTCGCTGGTGATTGGACCGCAGGAAACTCCAACGGTTCGTAGGCGCAACGTGAAATTAAAGGACCGGATAACCCCACATGTCAACTTCTTCCAACAAGCAGCAAAAGAAAGTTAAAGATAGCATGGGGAAAGAAGGAAAGAGAAAAGAGATGGTGAAGGATTGGTGTGGAGCAAGTTGTGTGTGGAAGAGTAAGTACGAGTAAGTTGTGTATGGACAAGTTGTGTTGTATGTATGTATGCATGTATGTATGTATGCATGTATGTATGGATGGATGGATGGATGTATGGATGCATATATATATATATGTATGTATGTATGTATGTATTTACGTATGTTTGTATGGTAGGTCCGCAGGCACTATTATTTTTTCCACGAGCGGAGAGGCGGCATGGGCGTGATGAAGACGGAAAGGTACCTGGCTACAGAAAGATGCGACCATTGCTTCCGAACATGCAGCTTAGGAACAGCAGCAACTGAGCGATGAAGTCGGTACCTGGCAGAACAACAGAAAACTCCGGCTGTCATGAAGTTTCAGAAGCACAGATTGATAACAGATACATGAGCACCGTCAGCTGCAACAACACTAGCAAAGATGACAACATCGCAGCGTGCTGGACCTGCCAAGCGACTGCGGCAAGTGCAGTAATGTAGCTCCCACTGAAAGCAGGCAACACAAGAATAGCGGCAGCCGATTGCACAGAAACTGTTCTGATCTGTCATGAACGTGATCTTTTTTTCTGTCGATCACATGGCCGCGTTAGGCGCTAGATCTTCGCACGGCGCGTCAATCCATCCAAGCCAAAGCTAGCTC